>JGI24158J21664_10008555_pt1 | contig 13622 bp, 7 predicted proteins | sample Ectturendosymbi3_FD_21664 | JGI IMG/M metagenome (IMG submission 21664) | reverse complement strand
TTTACGTACTAAACACTTCATGGGTTAAAATCGATTTTGTCAAAGACCGATGCTGTGGTGGGAAATGGAGAGTTGGCCCACTAAAAAGTGGGGAATTGGAGCAAAAAAGATAAGAACCCCTGCTCTAGACGTACTTGTATGTCCCATGAGAGCAAAAGCGTAAACACAGCCTTAATAAAATTTCCTCTCAATGTAAGTGTTGAAATAATATTAATGTTGGCTGCAGATGGTATTTAACATATTAGGTATGACCATAAAGTGATTCAGCAGCAGCATCAAGGGTCCGAAACAATGTTTGACAAGACACAAGTGTGTATTTGTGAAGCAAGAATGCTTGTCATTGTTATTTTTGATTATAATATAAAGAGTTTGTTGCCCGTGCAAAAGTTGAAAAATCTATTAATGGATGAAGGAGCTTAGAAGATGCAAGACTGAAGGTAATAATTCAGTAAGAATCTGATAATGCCAGGTTAGCTCAATGGTCAACTGAGGAAACGTTGGTACAAGTGATTGAAGTGTTTGTGAGCATCACATCTTCTTTTTGTGTGGTGTGATTACATCAAGAAAACTATGATTTGCATTGTTTTATTATCAATAAATTTTATGATCCCTTTGTGTTTCTAGGTACTTTTCTTTAGTTGCAAAAATGGCTGGTGTCTTTGATATTGATTTAGATACTGAAGTTACTTCAGAAAATGAAGTGGATGACCAAGAAGACCAGAATGATTACATGGGTGAAGACACAATGAACATGGATTCTGTTGAAACCATAGATTTGAATGAAATGGTTGTAAATAAGGGAAGGGAAAAAATAGGACCTCATTGCTTTCAACTTCTTAAGGTTTTAGGAAAAGGTGGATATGGTAAAGTTTTCCAAGTTCGAAAAATGACTGATCCTGAAAAAGGTGGCGTTTTTGCCATGAAAGTTTTGAAAAAAGCATCAATTGTTCGAAATCAGAAAGATACTGCTCACACCAAAGCAGAACGAAGCATACTTGAAGATGTGAAACATCCATTCATAGTAGACCTAAAGTATGCATTTCAAACTGGTGGCAAGCTTTACTTGATTCTGGAGTATCTCAGTGGTGGCGAACTGTTTATGCATCTTGAGAGAGAAGGCATATTTATGGAGGATATGGCTTGTTTTTATTTGGCAGAAATTACAATGGCTCTTGGGCACCTTCACAGCAAAGGCATAATTTACAGAGATCTAAAACCAGAAAATATTCTTTTAGACATGCATGGCCACATTAAACTAACTGACTTTGGTCTTTGTAAAGAGTCTATTCACGAAGGGGCTATGACACACACATTTTGTGGCACAATAGAATATATGGCTCCTGAAGTGCTAACACGATCTGGTCATAACAAGGGTGTTGATTGGTGGAGTTTGGGTGCTTTGATGTTTGACATGCTTAATGGTGCTCCACCATTTACTGCAGAAAATCGCAAAAAGACTATTGAGAAAGTTTTAAGAGGAAAGTTGACTTTGCCACCGTATCTGACTCCAGAAGCAAAAGACATTCTTAAAAAGCTGCTGAAGCGCCATGCACCTTCACGCCTTGGAGCTGGTATAGAAGATGATAAAGCTGTGAGGCGTCACCCATTTTTCAAGTCAATTAATTGGGACCAGTTGATTGCCAGAAAAGTTGAACCGCCTTTTAAGCCTCCTCTAAAAAATGAGGAAGATGTCAGCCTTTTTGACACCAAGTTCACTAAGCAATCGCCTGTGGACAGCCCTGACAATTGTCCTTTGTCTGAAAGTGCCAACCAGGTTTTTCAAGGGTTTACATATGTTGCACCATCTGTTTTGGAAAGCATCAACAGTGATCAATTTGTTGGCCACAAACTAAGATCACCACGCAAGGTCAGTGCCATGCCTCTCAGTCCAATGAAAACAGATGGGCACTGGCAGGGTCCTGCAATTGTCCATGATTTGAGTTCAACAGATATGGACTGTACTCCTGTCATTGTGACTTCAGCTGCAGTGGACGTTTCTGCTGACAAATCTTGCTTTTCTACATTTTCTGGTATAAATCAGTGCATTAATTCTGAGAAAAGTCCACCTATTCCTGTACGTGGTTCAAACTCGTCTGAACTAAATGGAAAACCAGTAAACAAAACCAAAAAGCGTTTACATCTCTTTCATTGAAAATATTAAGTTTTCAAACATTCTGCTTTATACTATGTGATAATCTTAACTTATGATGCAGTTTGCATGACCATGGTGCCAGGTAACTATATCTTACATTCAATCTGCTAAAAACTACTTACGGATTTGGTAAATCAAATTCTGCTTATACAATGATCTAGAGACATGGTCATGGTTATATTGTTAACAGGCAAACCAGTAAGGCCATCCGTCAATCTACAAGTGAACTGTATATTACAACCTATTTGTGAGAATGTGTGACCCTTAATCTTCGTATGGCACTGTTGCTGTATTGTCTGCTTATTTGCATTTTTCTAGTGCTCTCTATTTATTCGTTACTCTGTTCTTTTCTTTTAGCCCCTGTTTTAATTTTTACAGCATACTTTTAGGCAATTGTGTATTGTATCAAAAGAAATCACAAAATGAAACCATCACTTGTGCTTGCAACCTTCTGATTGTACAAGTGCTTCTTTGCTTGTGGTCCTCAAGCGAGTTATTTTTTTGATGCTTCTCATGGAATAATCTTAACATGTTTGTGAGCAATTGCAATTACATGACTTACGTGTATGGTATTATTGGAGGATAGTTTTTTTTGTCAAGCTTGGACAATCTGTGTCCTTGCCTTATTACATTACTTAATCATGTTATTGCAGAACAAGCATTACATACTAACAAGATGTACTAGCAAGTAGTTTTGTCTCTTGGTCACAGTTTTTATGTAGATTTGCATCTATCACTGAATTTGGTCATTTGCTAAAGCTGAAAAAATGTGACAGATGAATTTTTTATTATTTCCGTTGTATGATGCAGATAGCTGATGAATGTCACTATCAAGGCCTAAAATATGTACAAATAATCTGTTTAGGATCATTATTGCTGTGCATATGATTGCCATCTTGTGGACTGTTGATGGTGTGTCATTCTCAAATTGTGTTTATCACGCCAGAGTTAAAGATGCATCTGGTAGATTAAAGCATTAGGGTATACAAACTGAATTCTTCTTTAGCACTCCAACAGCTAAGTAAAATGGTGGCAGAGAAAGGCCTGGTTAGCTGTTGTGTAATACCTGGACATTTTCCAGTTTTCAAAAAGTTTTAGTGTTACGGAATTTCTAATCTGTAATCTATGCTTTATGAAATGGAACTGGAAAAAGCTTGCAGCTGGTGTGGACATAGCCATCATGCCATCAAGAATTTTCTTCTTGTTTTCAACAAATTTAATTGCTTGAAATTTACATGAACCTGCTGTGAGTGCCTGTGCTTTCTAATTAAATATTTTCAATTTTTGGATATCTGTCTCCAAACAGTGCATTGCAGCTCTGGTTGTTTAATTTGAACTGCATAATTTTGCATTGTGCATGCCTGTTCAATTATGGACTCCAGGTACAGCTTAATTTATTGTAAACTGTTTTTTGTTATTTTTTGTTGACAATAAAATGAACCGTAAGGATGCATCTTTTTGTTAAACAATAAAAGGTAATGTCTACTGATACATGGAACAATATTCAAGAGCACAAGCGAAAGCAAGAAACTTTACGTGAAAGACTTCAAAAGCGTCGCAGAGAAAGGCAAGGTTAGGTTTGGTTGAGCCCAAACCTTGACCAATGTGAAGCAAGAAAAATTGAGTTGGCACCAATGTGAGATTGTGTCAAATAGACACAAACTCGTGTAGAAAATTATGGTACAAGTGCCAATATGGTTCACTTCATGATTCTCACATCTGCTTAAATCAGGGTTGGGGAACCTGTGGCCCACATGAACAAACATTCAATATGCCCCGCATCATCAGAATTTTCGTTACTCAGGTTAGAACACAACATCGTGTCAAATCGAAACTCCAAGACAAGCAGACATCTTGACAGTCAGCCAAGAGAAGTACATCTCGCTCCTTGACATAGTTTTCTCTCCTTAATTTCCTTAGCAAGTTCGAATTTTAAGATAAAATTAATTCGTGTTTGCAGCCTGCCAGAGATATTCCACAATTCATGCGGCCTTGATAGCAAATAGGTTCTCCACCCCTGGCTTAAATCTTGCATTTTGATTTGAATATTTTGTGATTTGTCATCATGGCAATTTAAAGGAACAAGTTTATATTGACATAAAAATATATGATGTTCCTTGTGCTGAGTGGTAGATTTTAAAACTGTCTAAGCTTTTTAAGGCTGATATGATTTTCTGCTAACAAGCCTGATAGTGTTACTGAAAATAAACGTGTAGCATGAGACAAACCTTGGGGAATGTATGTTACGTTAGGTTTAATACACCAAAACATTTATTTGAAATCATTTCCTGATCATGTCATTTGTCCTCCGAATGGTAAGATTCTTGGTTTACAAATAGAATTTGTGGTTTGGCAGTAGCAAATCTGCTTAAGATATTTTGTGGTAAATGTAGTTGAAGGCATTTGTTCACATATTTGCTTATCCTTTGTTCTTGAAAGGACTTGTTTGATGGCTTATCTGATAATGTACATAACTCTGCAAAACATTTACTGTGCTTTTTTCTTATCTGGCACAACTTTGAATTTTAGAGGGATTGTTGGTGCAGTCACTGAACAACAAAAATAGTGATGCTGCATCAATTGAACCGCCAGCAAAACGTTCAGGTATGACTTAATTTGAGGTTCGGACATGTCGAAATGCTTTTTTGTTGCAAGAATTTAATTTGCAAGTATTAAACGGCAAAGTGATATAACTCAGGCTGGACAGCACGCCTTGTTATTGCATGCAATTTTTGTATTGGTTGTGTAAGTGGGCTCTACTGTAGGTATTACTTGCATGACACTTGTTATAGTTATGCTATCTACAAATTGGTTAAATCAATCCAAGGTGAATCAGTCACTAAGCCAAATCCTCAACAATTTATCAGCTGTTATGACTCATACCAGTAATGAGTTTGCTTTTACGAGACTGTGACTTTTCAAGTCCACTGTATCAGAAAAGTTTTTGAATTTGATCCAAGTTTGAAAGTTACTAAAAAAACTTGAGTCAAGTGATGCATTTGAGTTGTCCCTACCTTAATGAAGATGTGCATTACAAGTGTTACCTGCTGCATTATACCTGTTAGTAAGCCAATTACTTGCTGTAAGCCAATTACTTTTACTGTAAGCCAATTACTTTTTGTCAATTGCTGTTATAATTACAGTTATAATTACAGTCATATTGTTTGAAAATTTCAATTATAATCACATCATGCTTGTAAATTCTCAATTACAGTTAAATTACAATTGACTCCATCACTACCTGTGATATTCTTGCTGATGTCCTTGTAATTTGTTTGATGCTTATTGCTTATGTTGTGATATACATCAATTACATAACAGTAAATCACTGAAATAGTTTATCAAATGGATCAACTTCTGCTAGGTCAAATTTTAGCATGGAATTTATTTTGTTGATGCAGCCTGTGTTAATTCATGCTGGTTTCCTTCAATTAAAGTTGTATTGGCTGACTTATGTAGATGCATGAGCATAAGCACAAATTTATGTCAACGTGCTCCAAATAACACAGTTTAGCACAAAGCTTTGACAGCATCAGTCATAACTGTAACTACCGAATGACTTTCGCTGGTAATATGTAGAATTGCTAAAACAACAGATTGCATGGCCAAGGACATAACAGAGTCCTGTTTCCTTACACCATCCATAGGTGAACTTTTAAAGGTTCATTTTTTCCTGTTTAGATATTGAAAAGTCGGATGCTGAATCTTTAGTAGTTCGAGTAGATGACAAAATAGAGAAACTGCTGCAGAATTATCTATGTTTGTCTTCTCTTGAGTTTCCATTGACATCACATGACATCAAAAATGGCTTGCATGTGGTGAGTATTCCTGTGCTATTTACAGACTGTGTTCATGACTCTCTGTGAAAGCTTATTAATGTTCAAAATACAAAGCATAATTGAAGAGTTTATATTGCCCATGTATAGATGGTTGCAGGATTTTTGCACAATATGTTTGTCAACAAAAAAGTTTTTAGTTTGTTGTTTGTTGTCAGTTCTGCAAAATAGTTTCTTGTTATTGATAAAAAAATTCACCCATGTTTCGCAATTCTTGTAAAGGGTATTGACCCCAAATCTGCATACTCAGTTGACTGCACAAAGAATTGTTAATGACTTTGCAGATTTTAGATTCACTGGAGGGTAGGACATGGATTATTTTCCAAAAAATTTCCTGGCAACAGCTGATCAGAATATTTTTCTCTTTTCACTCTTATTGTGTGACCTGAGCCCGCACGCACCTACACTGACCTTTCTTTGTTGTCTGAAAAGGTTGAGAACTTTGGTCCTTGATAAAACACCATTACCGTTGCAGAAATTGACATATCTTTAAGGGTTGTTGCAAAACATTTACGGTTTTATTCTTAAGTAGCTCTTTACATGGAAAGATTAATTAAATCTGCACATCGATCTAAAAAAACATATTGTGTAGTGAAATGTTTTGTCCTATGCCTTACAAAATTTCAAGGTCATCCGCAGTCTCGTCACCACGAGGGGCTTTGGTGGGCTTAGTCCTCCCAAATATCAATAAATCAGTGGAGTTCAAATTATCAGTGTGAAGCCCCCCAATAAAGACTGTCTGGCGACGGTTCTGACGATATACCACAATAATCTGCAGCACTGACAGATGGCGTTCAAAAAACATGAAACTGATTAAAGCATGACCAGCCCCCCTGCACAAAAGTGATGCCCCCCTATTGAAGACTTTCTGGCGACGGTTCTGGACATCCATAAAGCAATTGTTGTCAAAATTCAGTATGCAACACGAAAATTGCAACTGGAGAAGGGCTGATTATGGGCTTCAGATGTTTGCGTTTTGCTGCTGATTCGGTAGTATTTTTAAAACGAGGATATTTTGCTACCGGCCTAAACAATGTGTTCGCCATTTTGAAAACATCGATTTGAGTGATTTGTGTAGACAAGCTCATTTTCGTGAATTTGTTTGAACGTGCTGATGTGCGGGCCATGCGGCTACGGCATTCTATTTCTCTTGCTCTTTTGCAATATAATGATAGGCTTCGTCAATGATAGGCTGCCCAAACCTTTTCTGCTGCAATTTGAGACCTGTTCTTTTTGCGGCCATAGACCGAAGTTTTTTTTGCAATAACTGAAAAAATTTAAGTCATTCCAATCAGAATGCCTGAAAATTAGAGATCGACCGATATGTCGGTCTGGCCGATATATCGGCCGATATTTGGGTTTTACCGATATATCGGTATCGGCCAAAATAGCCGATTGTATCGGCCTCAGCAGGTGTTGACAAAACGCTGTTATATTCCTCACGCATCCAGACAATTTGCGCAAGAAAACACAACGAAGCGAGTCAAGACAGTTATCTTACAGCAACGTTAGCAGGTGCGGTTTCATAAACGAACAGACAAGATTAACCATGGAGCATGTGTCGCCCGTCGCAGCCAAATCAAAAGCATCATCGGGAAGTTTCGCAATGCTTGAAGCTACCATGTGCAGGTGTTGTTGTGTACGAATAAACTCCGTTGTACTTCCGGAAGGTTTGTAGCACGAAACGTTTGACTGAAACTTAGGGTGCAGAAGTACAATCGATGCCTAGTTTAGCGCAGATTAATTTAAAAAATGCTTGCACGGGAAATGAATTGCGTTATGTTAAACTACATTTATGGCGTTATGAATATAATTACAAATGCAATCGCTACTCACTAGTGATGACAACTGTCGCTGTGAGGCAGTGGCACGTAACATCTTAAAAGGATTCTACTCATGGGCGTCGGAAAGATTTTTTCCAGGGGTGGTAGGCAGCATGGGATTTTCCAAAAATTTTTTCCAAGGGGGGTCAAAAGTGGTGAAATTTGTTTTTTACCCCTCGGAATTGAAAAAACAAACTTTTTTTGCTAATAATTTCAGGCCCCTCCTGCCCTCCCTTCCGACGCCCATGATTCTACTTTTCTCAACTTGATGTATTACGCTATAAGCGCGCTGGTTTATACTGTACGCAAGCTAAAATATCGTGTTCGTGGGTACGAGGCATGATAATGATGATCTCAAAATCCAAGCTGTTGCAACGTGAAACCAGCGTTTGTGGATGTGGCGCACGGAAGCGCTTCTCCAACATTTCACAAATACGTTGAAGTGGCGATTTGTCGTTTGGTCCGATAGCAGCGCGGTGGTCAGTATTTGTTGCATCACAATTGCTGTTGTCCGTTGGTTAAACACGATCAGCAAAAGCAATGTTTACAACAACGCAACTTACGCACGTGAAGAGCGCAGTGTTTGTGATTGGATGAGAACTACCGTGGCATTATTGCACAATCATCGGATGCGCACATGTGCATGTTAACTATTGTCATGGCGACTTGTTCTTACAGAATTTGCTTCTAGCGGACCGGCGGTAATCGGTTATAGCCTAATGCTGCTTTTGTTTAGGCTAAGTTGTGGATGACCGGCTAACTTACTGCAGGCTGCAGGCTACTTAGTGAAAATGGCAGATAAACTTTGATTTCTGCATGACAATCATAAACTATTGATATGCAACTACTGAGTATTGACAAATCAGTTGAGGTGTTTCATTTCATACCAATGCCAGTACTCCAGTTGTAGTAACTAATGCAACTAGTTTGCTTTTTTAAGGACATGCAGTTATTTAATGTTACATTACATCAAAAATCCAAACTTGATTCTTTAAGACTTGGATTGACTTTCAAATTGAAAACCAACTGAGTTGCAGAAGAGTCTGAAAGGTTGATTTGTGAAATTTTGTTTGTTGTATATATTTCACAAGATTTATGCAGTACAGAACTGTTAACAAACATACATAGACCAAAAAAAGTTACTCTTTTGAAAAATTTTTCACTTTTGGCAATGGTTAATTGAATACAGTGCTGTACTAATTTTAACCTCCTTAACTTGATGCTCCGTTTTCTATTTCCTTTTTCCTTTTCATTGTTTACCATCTTTCAACTTTCAAGCACTGTTTTTGCTTTTTTTGGTTTAAGCACCATAGGCAGTTCTCTTACATTCAGTGTTCTGTTCTTATTGTTTTGTTGTTTTAACATTCTTTTTTTATTCATGGCACTGTGTTTATTCATTGCAAACAGTGTATGCTATGCTAACAAGTTACCAAACATTGAAATGCTGCAATTTCAAAAATTTCAGCTCATAAATCCTGATTTTTTAAGTTTTTGAAAAAAAGATGTGGCATAAAATACATGATATTTTTGATAATGAAGCAGAAAACAAGATTTAAAAATTTTGGAAATATTGGTTATCGGCCATCGGCCCATGAATGGCCTATATATCGGTATCGGCCTCAAAAAAGCCATATCGGTCGATTTCTCCTGAAAATATTGGTTAATGAACACTGTTACGATAAGTTTTAATACAACTGTGAGGGAAATCACCGAAATGTCTCAGCAAAAAATGACCGAAATGCCTCAGCGAAAAAAGAAACCCAGTTTGAGGCAGCAAAAAAAGTCAGGACTTAGTGGCACATCTGTGCTTCGCTCCTCTGAAATGTCGTTTCGTTGGCCATTGTTTCGTCCCGTGCGTTGCACCGTGTGACGGGGGCTTCCTCCAGTTAAAATTTGTTGTTCTTCAGTTTATCGAAACACATGGCAACAGTGCATCGAAGCCAGTGCTGAACGAAGTTGAGTTCTTGTTACAAAAGCAAGCCGCTCAGCAGTTCATCGCAATACAATCCGTGAATCAGGGTGAGTTATTTTGGCTTATCGTTGCTTTGCAGTCATACTCACTGGACGAATTGTGCCACCGCTGGCGAATGTAAGACAAAAGGTAGGACGCTGCAAGGCAACCGTGACGCACTGTCGAAGTGCTCCTCAGGAAACTGCGGTTAAATGCTGTTTAAAATTGCAGTGTCCTCAAACCGGTTGTCCGAATCTGTGCATTAACTGAGGTGTTGTGAACAGTTTCAAGAGATAATTCAAAACGTGAGACAGCCGCTGCTATAAACCAATAAATAGAAGGTGAAAACATTTCCCACAGGACGCCGCGAAATAAGAAAGTAAACCAGGCACCGCTGTGGAGAAAATTGGTAAAAAACCACGAACTTAGCTCTTATTGCTCAACAAGCACTTCGGGCCTGTTTGAAACGACGAAACAATGCGTCTCATGTGACGAAACAATGCGTCTCATGTGACGAAACAATGCGACTTATGTGACGAAACCGGACATAATTAATGCTTGTTGGCTTTGCAGATGAGACAGGTTCGCGGATCAACGTACTTTCGGTCGAGCTGGGAAAGCTGACGGCCGTTGCAGGCGACCTGACCCCATCTGCTGCAGACAAATCGACCGACAGCTCAGAGAGAAAGAAAGAAAAGTAAGGGAAACTGCAGCTCGCGCGCAGGTTGTTGCCGAACAAAGCCAATATGCTCGCGTGTCGTGCAGCGACAATGAACCCGCTCCTGAAGCGAGCGCTTCGCTTCTTAACAGTGTTCCCCCTAAGAAAGTTTTACACTGAGCAAATGTTTGTTTTAGTTCGCATTCAATTTTTGCATTCGCATGTAGCAAAAGGACGTTGAACTCTCGGCAGGTGTTTCTCAAACTTCCCAAGCGCACATGTCATCTTCGGCAGTTTGTTAAGGACACTGAGTTGGAAAAGTAAAACCAGAATTTATCGCCAGTAGAAACAAACTCCCTGTCGCTTACAGGTGCTAACAGGTGTGTTTCCTCTGAGAACATTTTACACTGAACAAATGTTTGTCTTAGCACGCACGCATGCGGTTGCGCAACCATGTGGACACAACCAGTGAAGCGTTTCAAGCGGTAAAAGGGCTGTGCGATACTTCTATACAGTTTAAAGCCAAGACCACCAGACCATGCTACTGGTAACTACCACCCTGGTGCAAACACGCTGCTATTTGACAACGTAACGGATAACGCAAGAAATGAAATAATAAGATTGTTTCAATTGAAACGAACCAAAATAAAGTTTCTTGCTTCTGTAAAGCTGGCAGGTGTACGCAGTAGTTTGGTGGTTCCCAAACTGTTTTGAGCGGTCGCAACTTGTATAAAGGTCAACTTCTTAAAGTACTCGCGGCCCCAATCGGTGCCATTGGATAAAGCGTGTATACATGAATTTGTCGTAACACAAATATTTATTATCGTCATATTGAAACAAAAAGTATTCAGTAACAAAATTCATTCATTGCCACGTTTCCGTGATTTGTTTGGAATACCAAAGAGAAGAATGCACTTGTTTGCAATTTATGAGCTTTTGAAATGGTGGTGTTGTTTTACTTAAAAGCATGCAGTACTCGCTCGTCTTGGTCATGTTAAATGGCGATACGGTTCCGATACTTCGTTGTCAGTGCACTCATTGCACTAAAACCCCCTTCACAAGCCAAGTTGTTGGAGATCGAATCAGCTGTTGAAGGACAAAGTTCGAACTATTCGGTTCAAACCCAAGAAGTATTAACAGTGTATTAGTTCTTGTGACGAAATAATGGTTCACACAGTCAATAGATCATACGGCGCGTAAAATATGACGCAACAGCCCGATATTCGTATAAATTTAAAGTATTTTTCTTTGGAAGGCATAAAAGTAATTAACTGCGATTTGTTGCTTCAGTTGTCATTTAAAAAACTTCTGTACGTGGAGATGTAATTCCTGCCAATTTGTCATTGCTGCGAATGGATCAGTTATCCCGTCATTTCCATTAGTAGGAGTTTAGAGTTTAATCATAATAGTGCACAAAGTTTCTTGACAAGCTGCACAAGGTGTGCACTAACAGAGTTCCTCTGATATAGTCCTTGAGTTTAGTGAGCATACAATACCTAATCCGTACCACGTAGCTTTACAACAGGATGAGTTTACTTGCAGCAGTGTGCGGTCAGTGACTAAAACCAGGGCCTTGCATAGATTGATTCCGACATTTCAAAGCGTCCACGATGTCTGCAAGGTAAGCGCTGTCCGCAAGGAACTTCTCATGACTAGCTAAGATTTTCAGCTACAAACGCCTTTTTCTTTTGTAAAATAACAATACCTTCTCGTAGATCACAAAGACGCTCCACACAGACACAACCACATGACAAGCAACGCACTTCTGCGTGCAGCCACAATCCTGTGTGGTCAGCACCCGCCATACCGCGCTAAGAAGATAAGCGCTGATTTGGTGGTTTGACTTTATAAAGTTCACACGTTTTATAACAGAATGCTATGCAGCTCACCTGATAGTTTGGTGCTCTTCTGTGGAGAAACCAATGCGTCCATTTTAACGTTTGGTGCTCTGGCTCTGGTTTGCTTTATACCTCCTGAATAATATAGTGCTGGTGCACCATCGGGTCAGATTCACGTATATTTATCCCAAATAATTAAATGCTCGTTAAAGAAGTTCCAGTGCGTTCGAAATATCTTCACCTTTAATGTGCAACTGTAGGGATTTGCCAAATTGCCACTCTACGACTTTGAAGTCAAAACGATGAATGTAAGGATATGCTTCCTCTAAATGTGGCTTTATCGTTCGTAATCGAAGACTCTTCTAATGCTTCATCATTCTTAATATAAACGCGGACAAGTGCGAAAGACCTGCAATATCTGTAGATTTTTTGAATTGATGAAACGAAGAACGAAGACACTTGAGTTACAGTCTGTTCGAGAACGCCATCGCACCACCGGCTACGAATCGTTTAATTGATTGTGGTGGGATGTAATGGAACAGTCTGGCGAAACTACAGCTTTTGCTGTTTGCTATGCGGCAACATATGAAGAGTGTACTGCTGATTCATTTACATCTGTGACTGCTTTCATGACACTATTCTGCGCCGTAATGGCCAACTGACCTACTGGCACATTCGGAATGATTGACATGTGATTTGTGAATGACGTTTCAGTTCGTTTCCTTCGATTCTGGCAAAATAACTTCTGACCAAGCTTCGCATTAGGTTTGCCATCAAAATCAACAAGGCCAAGTTACAGCGATCGTGATCGCTTCGTTTGCAGATTTAACAGACATTACCATCCTATGTCTCCTGCCCTACAAACACTTGCCTCTGTTGTCCGTAAATGCGTGTTGCTAATTTGCTACAAATAGCAAAAGCCTATTAACTGAAACAAGCTACCAGCAAGTTACAACTCTCACGTGAGCTACCGTTTGCAAAATCAGCAAAAATATAATACTTGCAACATAGCAGTCGGCCGTCTCTTGAGAATGGGATTATGCTGTCGTCACAATAGATATTTGGGCCGTGTATAGGGGTAATCCGGCCGGCGTTTGATGTCACCGTTTTCAAATGGTTCCCACGTACGGAACGGGCAACAACTGAAGTACGGGTTGCAGTGAGGAAAGCCACAATAGGCGTTCTCAACCTGAGCACGGCACACTTCGCGCCGGGTAGCTTCGTAAGCAGACCCGAAAACGATGTTCCGAATGAGTGAAGCGCGTGCTTAGGATTGTTCCAGTGTGAACGCGAAAGTCTGACGTCGGTCAAATGTAACTGAAGCGACTCCAAAAAAATATTCACGCGACTCCAGTCGGGGGGGG
>JGI24158J21664_10008554_pt1 | contig 13624 bp, 10 predicted proteins | sample Ectturendosymbi3_FD_21664 | JGI IMG/M metagenome (IMG submission 21664) | reverse complement strand
TTTTTTTTGCACAGATCTGTAAGAAAAAAAGGGCAATGGCTGCGTAGCCTGACATCAGGACATAATACTACGATTCGAAAGGAGAAAAAGTCTTTGAAAGTTGAAATTGAGCTGTTGAAAACCCTTTCCACTACAGTTATAATTTGCATTGCCTGCTGGATGCCATCAGGAGTAATAATCTTAGTCAGAACACCGGGTGATGAAAAAGTGATTTATAAGGTACGTACCGTTGAAAACGCACGGGCATGGCATGCTGGGGGGGGGCGTGCAGAGGGGTGCGGGGAAAACGGAGCGACAGCCTCGGGCATCAGTGCCAGGGGGGCATCCAAGGAAAGAAATCAGAAAAATTGCAATGCTGCAACTAGATGCTTCCTTGTATTGAAAGGCTGCTAACACATCCTGCATGGAACTGATGAGAACTTGTCTGAGGGAGGCATGCAAACGTATATTAAGTGACCCTAGAGAGTGATGAAGCACTGCCATTGTTATTGTAAGGCCTTACACCCCCAATCTCTTCCCCACATTTAGGCTTGCCAAAACCTGTTAGACTCTTTTTAATCTGCGACTTGTAGTCTTCAAGATATCTTTCGATTTTCTCCAGAGCCTAGGTTTTTTAACTGGGGGTGTGAAAGGTTCTAAAACGGGGTTACGCGTATGGCAGCGACATATTGTTGAAAACTATCAAAATGCATTGTTTTTAGCATTCGGAAATTTATTATCATTTCACTATAAATGTCATAATCAAAACAAAGCGGACAGTACAGTAAATACTAACCGAGACCTCTTGAAATGCCCGGAATTTTGATTCACCTAGCATGACCGAAGGAGCCATTTTGACTCTCTGCAGGCAGTTTCTTGTGTAACAGTACTGGGATTACAGCTGTGAAGTAGCTTTGTAAGACAACACAGTCAGAGGTATTTTTCTAAAACTGATTTAATTGATCAAAACCAAAGTAACAACAAAACAAATAGGCGAAAAAATACAGAATGCCGGAAAAGGAATCTTCTTATTGTGGGGAATTGCATTTCACGCACAGATGTCGTGTTTCAGTAGTGCACCTTCCGCAAAATGACCTGCTACACTCACGGCAGGTGCCCACTGCGCACTTCCTCATACATTCCCTCTTCATTTGACAGTATTTCGTCATTTTACCATGCCCTTTGTCGGGTGTTTCTTCTTGCAACTGTCTTTGTGTTGCTCGTTTCGCCTTTGTGCTGCTACTTTCGACTATGAGGTTAAGATAGCTCCTCAGCCAACCGCTGAACAAAAACGTTTTGGCGTATGCTGTTCTTTATGACCTCTTTGTGAATGATCCATGCATTTATAGCGGCAGTGTGTTATGGAACAAATGTTGCCTATTGGTCATCTTCTGGTGGAAGTTCTAACTGTGCATTTCCTTGCCATTTGATTGACAATATCAACACCATATTTTTGTCAATGTAAGGTTTTACCCTTTCCGGTATCTTCTTGGAATTATCGGCAACGGTGATGCTTGGGTGAAGGGTGCCGAGGATAATCACATTTTTATTTGCCTTACCTTGGTAAACAGTCATCGTTGCATCACCAGATTTATAGTGTGGTGGAGTGAAGTGGCTGTTTCTTGTGCTTCGCCACTGCAGGGACTTCCTTCCGGATTTTGTTTACTGTTCCCGGTAGGTTGGTTTTGTTTTTGGAAAAATTATTTCACCGAGGTGAAAGAATTGTCGGTTGTCACGTTCCTCCCTTTGCTGAGGTAGGCTTCACAAGAGCATGACGACCTGGTCGGAGACGCGTTCATCCCTGGAATGAGTTTCGTCTCTACCACCGTACCGCAACCCATTTACCACCTACTTGCTCTCTTTGTTTGCAGCTAACCAATATTTATGCCCACATTTTTCAGGCTTTGACGCCATGCACTGCGTAAATTGACATTTACATTTGGTGTGGAAAAGCTGTTCATCCACAATGATGAAAAGCCCAGACGTGGAACATGAAATACAGTTCTGTATGAACATCTTCCCCACAACCGAAAAAAGAACAAATTTGTTTGTTTTCAAACTTAGAGATCGATCGGACTTTTTGTCAAAGCGGAGAAAACGTAAAATTTCGCTGAAATGGTTCCTTCATATCGCTTGTTTGCAAAATGACATGCCCCATTTGTCAGTCCAGAAAGTGTGATATGGCATGTCATCTGATCCTGTTACTCCTCGCGCACATAACAGCAATGAAGATTCAGTGATGGTGCTATTCCGGAGGTGTTCGAGTGCAAGCTTCTCAATAACAAATGTCAGGCGCTTGCAGGACTTCCAACCTGTATGTTTCTACGCGCGTAATTCGTAGGGCCTGGACATTGCCTCAGGATTTTGCGACCTGCAAGTCTGCCTGGGGCCTGGTCACTGACTTGTATTTTATTCCATTTAGTGACATCCTTTGCAGTCAACACTGTACCATCGTTCTCATCAGTTTCCAAATAACTTTGCAAATAGCTCCTGGTTGGATCTCGGTTACCTTACACGAAAAAATAAACGCAAGTTGGAAAACACAGAAATAGAGACATGACAACTCCATCCGCATCACAAAGCTCCTGTTCTGTCTTGCGACTCACCTTCACTAGAATAGCTAGTTTCGTCTGCTGCTGGAATGAAATTATCATCTGCATCAATGTTGCTTTCGTCCCGACTGTCAGACATATCCTCAGGAATATCAGTCAGCAAAGATAAAACTTTTTTTGGTGTGAGACTTCGACTTGTGGACATATATAGATATGCTGGCTGCTTAAAGTTGTAAACTAAAGGGCAGCTATGATTTAACTGTGCTTTCAATCAAAACCACGCACAGCAAGTCAAAACAAAGGTGATAATTCACTAACCAGGGCATTTTTGACGCAAATGTCTCAACAAAACAAAATATTCTATGTCACTGGTAAGAAAATGACAAAGGCTTTGAAAAGACACTTGACAGCAATAAAGACCTCAAGTTGTTTCAAAAGCACAATTGGTTTTGTAAATTGAATCTACGCTACAAAGCACAAAAGCACTATCATTACCTGTAGTTCACGAAATATTTTTTAAGCATTTCTATTCAGGGAGTCAAAATGACTCCTCCGGGCATTTGGGGTAAATATTAAAAAAATCATATTTAAAGTTAACATAAACGCACGCCATCCAACCAGGCTATTACGCGTAGGAATGATGAAATATCACGGATGGATTTTCCTTGGAAACAAGCAGGTGGAAAGACACGCACAAGCAAACTTCCCGAAGGAGTCATTCTGACTCCGTTGGGCATTCTTGTGTTAAACGTGCTTGTTCGAATTTGGAATTAAGAGTATAGAACGCTTTATTTTTAGATGGTGTCTAGTCTACTTAGTTACTTTTTTGGTGGTAATGCGATATGTGTCACAAGGATATATCACAAGTGACGATTTGGCGATAGATTCTTCGCTCTCAATTGTTGTAAACAATCAAAATAATACAGTAATTTTTTCAGAAAGAACATCGTTCCGAGCTGTTAAAACACTTTCGGCACCAAGTACTATGTGTTTGAAGACTCACTGTTTTTTATCGAGAAAAGCGCAAGCGTTCTTTCTGAAACGTACTTCGTGTTTTTCTTGCCAAAAGTGCCATGCAAAACTCTGTGCCCATGCACGTGCGCGTGTTGCAGCGTTCACCTGTCTTGCTATTATTGCGTAGCGTGGCACGAAAGAGACTCGTTCACCTTTTTCTCTTCTTTCTTATCACATGAGGCAAAGGCTTTGTGGCGTAATCCTTTTGCACGTGGCAAAGGCTTGGGAATGTAGGTTTGCTGTGCCTGTATTTCTCGCAGTCCTCAGTACTGTATATTAGTAGGGGGGGCATACAATCAAGTTTTGTCCCGGGCATCACCCGACCTCTGCACGCCCCTGCCCGCTAGTATGATAAGCCAATGTTTGACCAGTTGTCGCAGAGCAAAGAAACGTGTCGCTCGTTCCATTCATTTTTGGACTAACTGTGCTAAATTTGGTTTGATGAATTTTAATGGCATTTTGTTAATTCTACGAAATTTCACACCTATTTTATGAAGTTTTGTTACTCTGGCGTTTCGCTGAGTTCCATCAAAATCTGACTGACCACAAGAGTTGATTTGACGTACCGCATGTGGCTAAATGGTGCAGTTGGATGAGCAATCAAATAGATTTGCAGATTTCATGATTTTACCTCGCTGAACAGACGAGGTGTTTTTGTACGCAATTACGAGACAGGCTTTAATAAACTGTGGCCAGACTTTGCGGAAGGCTTCTGTCAAGCTTGTTGTGTACTCTATGAAGTATATATTACGTTCAGCGGAAAATATCTTGTAAAGTAAAATTCACATCAATTTAAACTTTCAGTTTTTCTAAAATATAAAAAAAATTGGCAAAGACGTTAGGACGTTTCGAACATTTTAAACTTGAATACAGGTTTGGGTGAAAACCATTAAAACGAAAAATTATAGGACTAAGTTAAGAACTGCTTTAACTGAAAGGACGTAGTCTGTATTCTTTAAATATGTATTGTAAATTTTATCGCGGGAAAACTTTCAATTTTCATATTTTGATTTCGTGAATGGAAATACAGTGGAAAATTGTTTAATTAAATTTTGAACAATTATTACCTTTTTTTAATTGAAGCACATTTTGACAGGTGTTTTATAATTTTTTTAAAGCACCCCGCTATGGTAGGTAAATAGGCAATCACGTTTACATTTCTTACTTTTTCACTTATCGAGTAACTTGGTTACTGTTTTGAATTAACTGCCAAACAAATCGTAATCACATTAGAAATTGTTTAAAAAAATTTTGAAAAACTTTCAATTATATCAGCATGAGTTTAAATTTTTTTGTGGAAAAAGACGACCGCAAAAATTTAAATTTACTTTAGATTACAAAAATAATTGTTGTTCTCGGGTTATTGTAACAAACTTCGTTTACGTATTGACGACAAAGAAGGCAATACGTGCTTGACAGCGGCTTTTATCCCAAAAATGTGAGAAAAGAAATTTAAGCAGCTTGCTGAAGCTCTATATGCACAAAATCAGATTTGTTTCACAAGGAAAACAAAAAGTGAAGCAATTCGTTTCAAATTTTACATCGAAGTGAATTATGGACCTTTTATTTATGTCAAATGATATGCAAATCATATTCAAACAAACAAAGCTTCTTGAATACCCTTACACTACAAAAATTGTTTCAAAGACATAAGATATCCCAGTTTTTCCTCCAATCATTTGGTAATTCGACCAAAAGAAAATTTTTCCAACTGCAAAGCTTGCGCCTGACGTGCATTTCATTTTATTTCGACTCATTTGCAGTTCTTGACATGGGTGGCTCTTTCTAATTCATCAGCAAACTTCATCATTTACGGTGTCATGAATCCTGGATACAGAAATGGTTACAAATATCTGCTAAAGAGAATTTTCTGCATGAAAAATCAAACAAAGAGGTAGGTATTCCTGCAGATTTGGCAATTTTGGACGTCTTTACCTCAAAAGAACCCACTCTGTGCATGCTAATTTCAGTTCTGATACTACAATCGCTTTTACGGCAAACTACTGCTTGAAGTTAGAAACTTTTCCTTTCAAAGTTAATTTAAGATAATTCTTGCCTCTGTGTTACTGCTTTCCAAAAATTTTGGTGACCATGTTTCCAAGCTTGCTTTATATTTCTTTCAAGTGCGCTTTTCCCATTGGTCTCTCTCACCGTGGCAATGGTACTCTAAAAATTATGAAAAGGTAAATTCCATCTGCCTGAATCGATTGTTCTTACCTTGTCTTAAGAATGAAACAGCAGCTTTAGCTAGAACGATACCATGCACAAATTCCAGAGACTGTCGGTGGACAAAGCTGTTGTTAGTCAACCTTTGTCAAAATGCCTTCGTAGTGGCCTGCCATGTCCTTGTTTAATTTCGATAGTTGTATTGTAGGCTGTTGTCCTCTTGGCAATTGTCTGGTTGGTAGTTCGAGCAATGCAACCGAAAAACACTTTGAGAAGAAAAGCTAGCGATGCTGTGCATCATGAAAGCTTTGTCAGTGGTTGACTTATGCATTTGCCTCGTACTAAATACGAAAACACTGGTTGAGACATCAACTGTTTTAAGCATTTCCAAATAATTTCTCAAGCGTGTTAAAAGTATGGACAACAGATATTGGGTGTTTTAAAAAAACACGCAACTTCGGTTAAATTCAACTTCATCTTCGCAAAGAACTAAAAAAAGTAAGGCATATTTAAAAATCAGCACTAGCAATTGTAAATTTGTCCCACTCTAAACATTATGCCTATACATTGGATTGCAAAGAAAGATCTGTACTAAGCTTCGAGTTGATGCAGTTTGGTCTCATTCATAAGCTACATATTTTGTGCACATGAATTTTCTTAAACATTTCACCAGTTTGATTTAAGTTATTAATTCACTGCATTTGCATTAAATCATGGAACTGGTAGATGTGTTGTGCAGACGATAGAACCAAAACTTTGAAATTGACCAACAAAGTCCTTCGAAAATCACTTTCTAAGTCTTCAACCTGAAGATTGTTGATTTCGGTGAAACGTATCTCACGTGTTGCTTTTCCGCTTTAGCGTGTTACGTTGTTTCCAGCACTGCACCGTCTTTGTCGGAAGTTGTCGACAGTGACTCCACGTGTCGCTGACGCATATCCCGATCGTCTTGCAGCACACAGAAGGGAACAGTTTCCTAGACGACATAAAATAGCAGAAGCTTAATATGCGTTTCCGCTGCCTGCCTTGATCAGCGCAACACCTGCGCGATAAACGTGTAAGAGGAAAATCTGATTCCTCAAGCAGCAACATGCCTGGGAAGAAACGATACATGTTTGGCAACAAAACCGACTCATTTTCATTTATCGTAAGCTTGACACAATGCATGCTCTATACCAAATTATGAAGTGAGTTTATGGCAGGCCTGTTTGAGATTCAAGATATTTTCCAATCGTGATGACAGCGAAACATGCTCAATCAGAACGTTTTTTTCAATGAACAAGTAGTGATCGCCTTTTCTGTCCCGTTCCACCGTTGATTTTAAGTAGAGTTTCCTTTTACAATTAGAATTTTAATCATAATTAATTCAAAGATTGAATAATGTACACCCTGTTGTGAATGCCTGCCCAGAGTTGTAAACGGGCCTCATGTTGAAGCCCGAACATGGCCGAGCCCGAAATTACAAGCCCGAACCCGGCCCGAGCCCGACATTCATTTTTGAAGCCCGATTTAGGCCCGAAAATCAAATTTACCTAATGAGTGAAGATACGCACACCTATGGGGCATCCAAAAACGTAGTGTTCGGGTATAGCTGAAGGTACACTGTTTTATCACACACAAAATAGCAACCATCTTGACCAAAACATTGGCTTAAACAAGCACAATTTTAGCTGGTTATTCACGATAATCCTGTGAAATGTAATGTTTCTCAAGAAAAAAAGAAACTTATCACGAAACTATCCAAGTTGGCGCTATCACAGGCATAAATGAAAATATCTAGGACATGACTGTAGGCATGAAAAGCAGGTCGTTTGTAAGCCATCGCGTAAGTGATTGATCTTTTCGAAGCAACGCCATCACGTGCTAGTTTCCTCAGGCTGTCGGCTTCCCAAAAAGAGTGTAAGACTGATCTCAGCAGAAAACAAAAGAACGCAGCTGTGTTTGCAAATAGAATTACCTGAAGAAAACTCACAATCACTTCACTCACGGAAGTCATCCTGGTGAGCACAGCAAATTTATGTCACAAAATAAAAAATCTTGACTTTGAATGTTGCAAAAACGTTTTGCACGCAGGCCCGAAATCGGCCCGTAACATTTTGACAAACTTAAATTCGAGCCCGGTCCGAAACCCGGCCCGACCCGAAAAGCCCGGCCCGGCGTACCACTCTGTGCTTGCCAACTGAACACCTAGTTAATGCCGAAAATGTTCTCTGTTTTGAAGGGATTTACTACCATCATGAATTTATTCGGCTCTATACAGCGTTTGAGCTTATCTGTAAGGCCACGAGACGAACGTTTACACATTATTTGCAAATTTAAAAATATATTATAAAGTATTCACCTTCCCGTCACATATACGACATTGACAATGTTGAAAATGAATATCTAAAAACTCCAAAGAGCTTATTCAATCTTCCTTATGTTTTCAGTTGCCTCGCACTGCTGAATGATTTTCTTTGACAACGTAGCCGACTGCCTACAATACCTGGCGTCGTTGCTCGCCATAAGATTTTCTTTGACAACGTAGCCGACTGCCTACAATACCTGGCGTCGTTGCTCGCCATAAAGACGATACGTCCAAAAAAGTTGGATGCGGTGGCGGTCAAAGCTCAATCATCGCAGACGGTTAACACAGTATCCTTGTAGCACACATCATGATATCAACGGTATTGGTGCTACGTGTTTTTCAACGACTTTCACAACCTTTTTTGTTTCAGTGTGTTGCAACTGACACACTTACATCATATAAAATAAAAGCCGATGTCTTTGAACCACGAAATAGATGTAAGTTGTATTGTATAACATCTTCTCTCTCACACTCAACGCAGTAGACTTAAATGGCAGTGGCACGAAACGCACAAATGCATGAAAGAACACCAAGATAGATACGTGGTGGTAGCAGAAAAGTGTACGCTTGATGGCGCTAACACAATTACTTTGATGAAACACAATCATACACAGGGGCGGATTCGGCCACTGACAGTAGGGGGTTTGGTGCGATGTCAGTAAAATTTGGTAGTCAAGTCTCATAAAGGCTTCGCTACTGTAAGAGAGATAAAGTATACTTCACAACACTACGGTGACCAAACATTGGACGACAAAATGGCCTTGTTTCGCAAATCCTGTTTTCCGAATTGCATAAAAACATGGTGAAAAAAGTTACACTCGTAGGTTTCAGAGGGGCGATCGCCCCAATCTCCTCCCTCTGAACCCACTCCTGACCACGCGCATGTGATACTAGCAAAGGTCACGTGCATGGGTGGTGCTACCGCCATCACGGTTATTATAATATAGCGCTGCGACGACTTCCAAGTGCAGCAGCGATTTATAAACTGCATGAGGAAGTGGGAGGCTTCGAAGGACCAGGGTTCATTTCAGCTGCAGACCTCCCTAGGGCGGAGATACTTATAGTGTAAAGGGAACAGTTGATAGCAGTGAGTAAAGTCTGTTGCTCTGAGTGTAAGGTTTAATATGCGTATTTGTGTTATATGGTTCATGGAAACAAAATGTTTTGCAGGCAAAGTGATATCACCAGAAAAACTTGGTTGAACCTTGTCACATAAAAAATTTGGTGTTTGTAAATATTTTGGAAATATGTGTGAAATTGAGCATTAAAACCTGCAAATAGCCGCGGTACCAGTCAAGATTTCTCATGTAAATATTGCTATACCGCATAAATTAAGGCGGTTTAGGATATACTAAAAGCTTTATTACTTTAACAGTAGAGGTTTATGTTGGACTATATTAATTAAGTGAAAATGCGCTGTACTGAAAGGCTATAATTGTTCTTATTTTTCGCAGAGATTAATCATGTGCTAGGTTATAGGTGTCGCAAGATTTTTACAAAAACGTATTTTTTCCCAGGAACCACATTTTGTTTTGAAAGAAGGTATTTTAATTATAGAATTTAGGCAACTCCGCTTATTTTTGCTTAAAAATCTATTGCCACCTGAAAAACAACACATTTTTAAGAGTTAAAATCTATTAAAACCTTTTACACATTTTAACTATCCCATTTTTAATTTGACAACCTTTCTGAAAATGTAAAAACTTAATGAAACCTTTTAGCCTGATTTTCAATCGCTTTGCAAGAACACGTTTGCCTCCTCTTCCCCATCACTTATTACTGCCAAAGAAGTACAGTTTTTCGTGATTGTTGTTCTCGCGCAATCGATGAATTGCTTTGGGATTTTGCCTGACACGAGAGAAGGTTTCTTCGAAACCACTGTGATTTAGTAGTCATTTGGAAAAGATTGTGAACAACACGTTTATAATGTGTGTTGCCATCGTAAAGCGTTACGTTTGTCCTCTATCATGCCAATCAAATTTATATCCCTGATGGTTGTTGTGTATTTGCCTCTACAAAGCATCTTAGTTTGGCATGCTTTTCAGCAGAAGCTTTTATATGCTGTGAGCAGGTTACTCTCACGACGAGACAAATGAAAGTTAGTCGGAATCATTTGATGAATTTTAGCTGTTGAATTTTTTTTGCTGAATAAATAGAGAAACATTCTACATAGACTTTGCTGTATTTTCACAGATATGCAGTATTACAACTTCGATTAGATCTCAAACAAAAACAATAACACCTAAAAGCAATGGTGTTTTTTTGTAATTTCGAAACCTTATATTTGGCTGTGCTTTCCTTTCATGGGCACACAAATATCTTTGATTTTTTTGGTTGAACACAGTTCAAGCTAAGGCCACAAAATGTTTTTAGAATTCTAAATGCTACTTTCCTATTAAATTCCAAATTCCAGCTGCAAAACAATCTGTACCTCTTATGAGCATGGTTATGTTAGAATTCAATTTTCAAAATTATGATTATTTTGTAGACCATCGCTTCAAACTTCCACACATTTATGAGACGTTTGGAAGTTTGACGGTATCTGTCCCTTCTCGTGGACATCGAAGAAGCATTCGTCCTGGAACTACCAGAAAAGATTCTGATAATTTTCCAAAGCTATGGTGTTGGTGGCCACCTTCTACTGACCAATGAAGTCATTGCCTTCCAGCACCGACGTCGGTGCCCTGCTGCCAGCGTTAGCCAAAGTCCTTCGCCGTGGATGTTTGGGCTCCGACAAAGCGTGTTTTCTATCTCCACTCCTCTTAACAATTATAGTGGATGCAGATGTACTTCGATGTTTTGTGCATTCGAAATATATGATTTCAGTCATTCTGTATTCGTCATTCAATGCAGTGTAATTGTTTGCGAACAGTCCAGCCTCCTTTAAACATTCATCACGGCGATTGGTCGCGCTTTCCGGTCGCTATAAGGTTTAACATTAGGTTGGTCTGACTTGACATTCAAGTGTATTGAAAAGTTTGTTTTATATCTGAATATAATCAAAGCAAGAATCAAACTCGAGTGCTACTGGAGAGTTTGTATCGGACAAAGAGATGAGAGCTTTCAATTCGCCTTGCATTGTAATAAATATCACGGCCAAAGCAAACGATACAACTGACATCTTGCAAACGTTTCGATAACTACTGTTATCATCCTCAGTGCATAGCAAAAGGATTGGCTTTGCAACTTCAAGACGTCAGTTCACTCAACTGGAAGACTGATCCGCGCTCCTGCAATAACTATGTTGAGCCCTCAATAGTAGGGATCGTCGTGGAATCGCAAGCTAAAACGCGTTTTTTTGCTACCACCGAAGAGCCCGCGTAGTCTCCTGACTATAGATGGATAAACAGTAAGAGCCGTGTCGACGAGTGTGTCATGTTGGATGCAGGATCAAACGTTTGTTTTTCCCTGGCGATTTAGTACCGCTTGCATCAAATGAACAAAGCCTTCAACACGCACTTGATTACCTTTCAGTTGCGTCCGACCAAGCGGGAATAAGAAGGAGACATGTCTTCCCAGAAAATCAAGGTTGAGCGTGTCAAAAGTAAAAGGCAATATAATCTAATAGATCAAGATGTTCAAGCACCTTGGGGTGCTATACAAACTACGAACATTTGGCGCGATTGCATATCTGACAAGACCTCCTTGTGCTTAGGTGTGGATCCAGCAGAAATACGGAAGATTCCTGAAACTGTGATGTATTTCGAACCCTCCAAGGGCTCGTGCCCTTTCGGAAAAGAGGAGAAGGTTTCAAGGTTTATTCTGCAGAAGCCGAAATTCCCATTTACCACCATCTGTGTTTGTCTATCAGTGGACATTTGCAAATGTAGTTCTACAATAATAAACAGAGAACAATATTGTCAATTGGTCTGAAATGATAAACCGTCATTGGATAACGGATTCAAACCTGCGGAAGAGAGAAGCACGAGTAGTAATCAACAAATGAAAACATTTCAAGATTGTTTCCATGAAACATGAAAGTCGTGAAGTGGAACCTCAGAATTGTTACGTTCAAAAGAAGGACTGTGTAGAAATCTCTGCATGTATCGAAAAACTTAGTAAAAATCTTCTGGAGACTGCAGCATACTTCAAAAGATAGATTGAAAACAATCTTCACTACAAGACGTTATATTACTGGTTCACATGCAGTTGCTGACAGTTGTCTTCGCAATAATTTCATGCAAGAAATCTAGTTCATGGCAATAAAAATCGCAAGAACTTTTTGGTGAAAAATAAAATCTAAGGCATTTGTATCAAAAAACAAACAAAAACTTAAATCACTTTCTTGATTTAAAAAATGACTTATTTTCATTCGGCATCGCCATCAATTAATGAGAGATTTTGTGCTAGTCTTATCCTATTGGCTTTAGTTGATCATAAATTTGCAAGAGCCATAGCAAATATTTCAGTGCTCAAACAGTTTTTCTGAATTTTAAATAGAATTTTCTGAATGGTGGATGGTGCAAAATATTTGACATTTCGTTAAGCTTCGAGGTCCTTAGTTCTCACACCAGAATGGTATACATTTTCAAACTTTTGAAGAACCTGCTACTTCTATTAAAATCTTTTGCTGTAACAAGAAATGCTATTACTATTGAAATTGACAATTTATCATTAGAAGCGGAAAGAGCACAAACCACGGGCCCCGAAAGTTGAAGTACTTTCGCATCCAATGCCAAAACACTCAATACCAGCGTACAAGTTTCGACAGGTATTAATTACAGCTTTGTATTTTGACGAACAAGCTTCCTGTTCGATGCTGCTTTGCAGTGCAGCTGTGCAAATAGCATTCTTTTGACCTTGTCACGATGACCAGCACAGCATGCTTATCAAATTAAAACAATATGATTGATTTTAGTATCTTTTCATTTCTCTGACTAAAATGAGGTCTCAACAAGTTTTTAATTGAAATTAAAATAGCACATCAATGATTAGTTCACCGTGATCAAAATTTAAACAAAAAAATGTTGGAGAAGTGACAAATTAAGTATATGAGCATTGATAGCAAATGAGTACCTGAGCCAATGGTTTAAGAAATAGCCGCCCGAGACAACATTTCACGTTCAACAAAAGTGTACTATGTATCCTAAGTAATGACCCATTAATATTTGAAAACATTTCGCAAGACTGAAAGTGATTAAGAACTAAGGAAAACCTGATATCTAACAACTTAATCTTGACATCGGCGGCGAATATCAACCTGAACATAAAGTTATTTTATTCTAGAATGGCATATCGAGTACCAAAGAGGTTATTTTGTAACTAATTAATTTGATTTAATTTATTTGTTTATCGCAGACATGAAGTCCATAGTATGAATACACACACTCTGCAGAACGCAGGTTGATAAAACAGACAATACAGAACGTAGTACAAGACATTGAGGTCGGCGAAATCCAGGGTTACAGACACTTTTTGCAACTGCACTGAAGACAGAACCATAGGGTTACAGACACATTCTTAACACTAATTGTTAGCTAACACGTAACACTTGTTACAGCACTACTGCGGAGTAGGGCGCTAATTCCTAACTTGGTCTAGTCTAGATAAAATGCGAAAGCGTTGT
>JGI24158J21664_10008553_pt1 | contig 13625 bp, 8 predicted proteins | sample Ectturendosymbi3_FD_21664 | JGI IMG/M metagenome (IMG submission 21664) | reverse complement strand
TTGTTGATGCTGTGAAGTGTTTTCAAAGCTATAGCAACTAACATTTAGCTGAAAATGATGTGATTTGATACTGTGAAGTTTTCATGTTCCACGTTTGTTTCATGCTGGGAGGGTTTCGAGGCTCCGTGTGTTGCTGTTAGGCTTTCATGGGCAGCAGTACCTAAAAACAGCTGTGAATTGTTTTCTTTTAGTAATAATGAAGCTGTGATTCATATTCGGTGAAATTAGTAGGCCTAATTAATGTGCAGCTGCAAACTGGTTTGCGGTAACAATTCTGTGACATGATACTGTGACGTTTTCGTGTTTCAAGCTTGCTTGATAATGTGAAATTTCACAATTGTGAATCTGTTGCTGTAATGTGTTTATAAACAGGATTATCTATGTAAATGCAGCAATATGTTTTTTATAGTAATGAAGCTGTTATTTCTGATGGTAATTTCAGTACAACATATTGCAGTGAAGATTGCCTAATATGAAAGGCCAAGCTAAATACTTATATTTCATTGCCTCCTTGCCCTCTACTAATTTGAGACTCGACGTATTTGCGGCAATGTAATATCTACGATTTTAAGCAGATGTTTTGCTCTTTTTTCCAGATGGATTGCGATTGTGACTAACACAAATGCACCCATCTATGCTAGATAAGAACAAACAATAGCTGTTAGCACAATTGTGTTGAAAAAATAAGTTTAGAACATCTATAAAAAATTCAAAATGAAGATGTTGAACACCACCTTCCACACGTGGTGATATGCACACTGAACAGCAATTTCTTGTGAGCATGTTATTGTAACTAGCTAACATTTTTTCATCACAAGAAGCATTACCATTGTTCGCATATGGCTATTCAAACAATTGATTGCTAGTCGAGTGCATGACTTTGATCCCCATAGTGAGACAGTCTTTTCAGAATTGCGTTTATTTACCTCTTCATTTATGTGGTTTGGTAATGAAGAAATGTATTATAAATAGTAATTTCAAGCCCAGGGCTGAGAAATCTGTGAGTTTGCAATTCATCAACGAGATGAAGCTACCTTCATCAACAAACTTGCATGGCAATACGTTGCCGCCAGGATTTTAGTTTGTATGCAGAGAATTGCAGGATTTCGACTCACGCATGAATTGATTTGTTATTGATATGTCGCCATCGGTAATTTGGCATGCAGACACCTTGAGGTGTTTACTAAGGTACGTTTTAGTCTTAACATTAAGACTTGGTGTTTACACGTTATTTGAAAAACAAGGGCAAATTTGGGCAAAAATATTTGCAACCTTAAGAGTATTCACTCCCGTACACGCATGTGGTATGCAAACTGTCTAACACATGTTATAAAACTGGTGTTTATAAAACCAGAAATGGAATGAATAACATAACATATTAATTAAAATGTTCCATTAGTCTGTGAGATGAGGATGGTTAGTTAATGCAGAGTCCATTCATGATGCAAAACATTAAAGCGTTTAGTGCATCGGCAGTTACATCTGCTGTGTAAAAGTTGCAAAATTTTTTTGTTTTTTTGTTGATTAAATGTTGCCTTTNTTGAAAAAACTAAAGAAACATTAATTATTGTATCATTCTCCTCCTTGGAATCAAAAACATTTTTAATTCTAAGTCGATTGTTTTGTTTTTCAGGTCAATAAAATGCAACTTTCTGTTTTCAAAGATCAGCCCTGCTCCTTTACAAATGAAGAGCAGGGCCCTCCTCTGATTACTACTCTACATAAACAAAGTTCTTTACATTTTACCTTGGCATGAGGTCAACTTACTACAAACTCATTTGCTTGAGATACCTCACTACGCCTACCGAATTTCCTATCGTTGAAAAAATACCCATGATCCACAAAATTGCTCGAAGAAACGGATTTCCAATCAATTCGTAACGAGATGCCAGAAAGTTTCCTTCCTTTGCTGCAGAACTTGTGGGACATTCATCACTCCAGTCCGTGCAATCAGTTCGACCATCAAATACCTGAGTAATAGATGCAATGCTACTGAAACGAATAGACAATGGCGTACCTATATTTTTCCCTTCATTTTGATCGTCACTCACCTTTTTTATGTCGACAAAAAGTGGCTTGCCGTTTTCACAATAAAATCGTTTTGATTTGGAACAATTCTTTTCGTCTTCTTCGTTGTCACAGTTGATGTTAAAGTCGCAAACCTCGCTACTGGATACTGATACCTGTTATAGACATGTAATATTCATGGCGAAGCAAAACAAATACTGCCTTGCACCTGAGCAGAAATCAGTCTACGCTTTATTTGAGGGAAGCTTTATAAATTACATTTACTGTCATGTTACGTCTGCTGTTACCTTTAACCTTGACAATATACCTCACTCTCAGTCATAGCCAGAAAGTGATCAGTGGAAGTGTAATGTTAGTTGTTTTTTTATATCTACAGTAATTTTGGAACAATGGGTGGCACTGCATATTTCAGCATTATTTATCCACCCAGTTCGTTTTTTGGCAACACACAGCTCCTTACCTATTGTATTCGGAATAGAAATATAGATAGCACAGTTTTCTAGCATAACAACGTCTGATGCAAAAATAAAAAGGACTAAAATTCTCTGGAACTAAATGAAAGTTGCAATAGCTCTCATGGAGCTTTTTGTCTGCTTCATTGTTAAGCTTAGCGTCCATTTAGATTAAAACTGCATTGCCGAAGACACGAAAAAATTGACGAGGGTAAAATTCAACAGTGGCAAAAGGAAGAAAACACGTTTGAAGACACAAAAGCTGCAGCTTTGATCTGTTTCCGGAGAGTTTTTCGGAAGCTTCAAATTGTGTTGACAAAATTTTGCAACTTCACCGATTATTGACACTGCTTTCAGCAAGTTTCCGTGTCAAACGAAACACCCTTAGAGTTATCCTTGTGTGGGGACTGATTTTATTTGGCCTTACGACGGAACATATTCTCAAACCGGTTTTTAGTCAAAGCTATTTCTGTTAATTCTGAAAATGACGTTTTCAACGTTTTGTAAAAAATGCATGACTGCGGTGTTAGAAAACCACTACATACGTGGCTTCGCCTCAAACTGTGAAATTCTGAATTTTTTGATTTTTATTTCGTTATTTTTGCTCTTCCGTTTTATTGTAGCGTTTTCAAAGATTATTGGAAACGAGAAACAAAGATCGTACCCAGAAGAATGTGTTAATAACTTCCAAGAATTTTGTTTATTATTCAATTTCAAGTAAGCAAACCTACTAGCTTCCTGTTGCTGGGGAAAGATTATGTTGAACATGCAAAGTGTAAATGCAAGTGAAAAACTTCCAGTAGCGGATTACACATTTTACAAAGATCTTGAAAAACAAGATTGTTAAAAAATCAGTTTCTAAGAATATAAGTTACTTTAACCATGAATTCTGTTGTAGAATATAGTTTTTGAATTCAAATAAATTTCCAATGAAAATTAGAAACCTACAGCTGTATTGTCGATATTTAAGTTTCTCCCTGATTTTCGCTAAAGCCTACAGCAGTGTTTTAGTAACAAAATCCAAGTGGTACAATGCATGACCACTTTGAAGTGCGTAGCACTTTGCACTTACCCAATATTACTATTTCCCTAGGTATGGATCATATCCGTGACATCAAGTTCAATCAGTACAGGCATAACATCTCATTTCACATGCTTACCTTTTTTCCATTCAACGCAGAACATCGGAATCTGTCCGGGCAAGCTGTACGATTTTCATCCCAATTGTTGTCGCAATCAACGTAACCATCACAAACACTTTTTAACGGAATGTTCACTTTTTGTCCACTGGGACACGCGAACCTGTCTGGGCAACCTGTCTCATCTGCATAGTTGTGAGTGCATGTAAGTATACCGTCACACCTTAAATATCGATCATTGTCGCTTGCTTCAACACCGGTAGATCCATTTGCCAGAGTCACCTTCGCAACATGAAATGTTAATTAATGGTCTTCTTTGTGCCTGAAGGAAACTTACCAATATAGCTTGCACATTCTGCGTTTTGTCAAAATTTCATTGTGACGATTACATTACCTCACCAAATTACATTACGTTACCAAACCTAAAGCAATGACAATTCTTGAAGCTTTCTGCCAAAACAATTGTCTATGAACAGTAGCAGTTTCTGTGACGCAAAAACTGGGTAGTTTATATTTTTATCCGTATGGCGATCAATTTCATGTTTTAGGGACATTTCGAAACGCAAGTGCAAAGTAAAGCAAAGCCTTTGATTAATTGAGAGATTTTTATGCTGGGTTATTTTGTACGTAGAAACCAATAAAAACTTTTATTGAAACAGAAAACATGAAAAACTTTTACTGTTTTCCCTAAAACTTTGATGCTCTGAACAGCGAGGAAATCCATAGTTTCTATCATAATTCTCACCACAATCTATCTTTCTATCTATTGTATATTAAGAGCAGCCAAGAAAAAGGCAAGAAAATTAAGATGATGGGTGAATTTCGGCTGTGGCAAAGCGTAAAAGCAAAGTTTACCTTAATAAAAGACACCAGGGCCATGCAGAGAGCTGGTTATGCCAGGGGCAACTGCTTCAAGTGTATTGCCCCCATACCAAATTCTATTCTTGTATTGAGGAATGTGAGAATGAGAAATGCAGGTATTTGAAAACGTAAAAATTAGTGTTGAAAACAACTACTTGAATTAAATTGAATTAAAAATTGAATTAAAGATGTTTCAAAGAGTGATTTTTGTATTTAACATATTGGTCTTTAATTAATTTGTTATATTTTGTGGGCCTGAGACATATGTTGATACGCAAAATTCTTCTAGTAATGGGTATGCGTTGAAGAACTAGTTAAAAAATGCATTTTTGCCTTATAGTTTTGGCACACTTGGGCAAGAGGAAACAATTATGAGATGAGCTGCAGTGCCCTAACATTTGCTTTGTGGGGGACTTCAATGCCGGGGTCACGAATATATTTGGAACTTTGTTAGAAAACTTTTGGGTGGAAAATTTTTTTTTTCATTATGCGCTATTGCCCCGGACACATTTACCTATATTATTGATGGACATTCGACAACTTTTTGAATAGATCATTTTGTCTTTTTCAGTGCATCAAGCACTGTATGATATGGAAGTGCTGAGTGAGTGCATACTTTCTGATCATCGAGCTGTAGTAGACAACATTCAGTGTTCGCACCTTCCTGATTTTGATGATGAGGACAAAGAGTTTCAGCCGTGTTGAATTGACTGGCAAAAGAATTAAGATGATGGGTGAATTTCGGTTACTGCCGAGGAAAGAGAGAATTACTACCACGAAAGTGAAAACCTACAGTACTTGATCAGTTGCAATTATCCATAGAGGCTGTACACTGTCAAAATTTTAAGTGTACAGATGAGAAACATTTGGAAGAAATAGAAAATTTGTACGCAGAGCTGCCCAGTTCTCTGCTTGCTGCTACTTCCTCTGCCATTAAAAAACGGTGGAAACAAAGTAGGTAATTTAACATTACTGGCTGGAATTCGGTGGTCAAATCAAAACATCAAATTGCCAAGGCAACTTTCTCGCTGTAGGTAAACCGCAGGAAACCCAAGCAATGCCGCAAAAATGTTTAAATATATAAGGTCAACGGCCTAGCAGCTGCACCGTAGGCTGATAAAACCAATCCGATTTTTGGCAGAATGTCAAGAACAAAAACAGATCTCCATCACTACCAACATAGGTGGTGAGGTAAATGGTGGATCAAAAATCGTTGAAATGTGGAAAGACTATTTCAAGGGAATAATAAACTCTGAAAACTCTGTCAGAGTGTCCGCAGAATTTGTGGAATATAGCATAAACTGCATGAAGAATTACCTGGGTCCTCAAATGACCATATGTTCTGTTGTTTCACTGACATCACTTCTTCAAAAGCTGCCATTGAACAAGGCACCAGGGCCTGATTTTATTTCTGCAGAACATTTGCTGTATGCCGATGAACCTCTTTGCTTTTTTCTCAGTGTACCTTTTTAAGTGTATTGTTCATGGGTATGTAGTCCGTTCATGTTTAAATAAAAAAAATATTTCCTATATGCAAAAAGAATGGGAATATGACTCGCACAACAAATTTCAGACCTGTGGCGTTGCTACAGTGGTGTCAAAACTACTTGAACACGTCGTCTTGTCTAGGTTCTTTACTTTCCTTGGAACCACAGACAATCAATTTGATGTTAAGACTGGACGTGGTACTGACGAATGTACATTCTTGTTGCAGCAAACTCCTTCATACTTCGTAACCCGTGGTTCATCAGTGCATGCTGGTTTTTTAAATGCCTCGAAAGCATTCGATGGAGTATTACACATAACAGTATTTGAGAAATTAATTCAAATAAATGTGCCAATGTGTTTTGTGCGGCTATTGAAACATTCGTACAAGGAACAAAAGATGCAAATAAAATGGGACAAGCATTTGTCGGAAGCATTTCATGTTACTAACGGGGTTAGGCAAGGGGGAGTATTGAGTCTGTACTTGTTTACTGTGTATTTAGGGAAGTACTGAGTTCGTACTTGTTTACTGTGTATAAAATCATTTAGATGATTTATCTCTTGAACTAAACAAGATTCAAAGCAACACTTAATATTTGCTGATGATATTTGTGTGTTTTTTCCAAGTGTACGTCGGCTGCAAAGTATACTAGAGGTGTGTCAGCCTTAGGCAGAATCGTATGGAAGTATTTTCAACTGCAGCAAAACTGTTTGTATGACGTTTAAGACGAAAAGCGCAAAAAGCACAGTCATCCCATTACTGACACTGGGTGGTGGAAATGTAAAATCTGGTAACCACTACAAATATTTGGGAATTGTACTGAATACTGAATTGTCAGACCAGATAACAAAGACATTCAGAGACAACTGCGAAATCAATATTGTGCAGCAAAGAATCTGCGAGCTTCTTTTTCCCGATGTTCAAACGCAATAAAAATGTATTTTTTCGTTGCTTTTGTACGCCCATGCATTCATCACAATTATGGTGTAATTTCAGGAGGGCATACATGCAGAGATTGCGCGTGACCCTGTAATTTTGGTTGCAAGGATCTATACAACCTGCCGTGGCGAACGAGTGTCAGTAGTCATCAGGTTCAATGCAACATGCCTACCTCTGTGGCCTTAATTGGGAAAAAATGCGTACCGGTTTCTTGAACAATGCAGAAAGTCTAAAAAACGCATGGCTGCGCGCTTTGACGCAGGTAGATTGTCTATATTCGTCCTTGTAATTTGAACGCTACAACCGCATTTTGCTTTGTGACTGAATGCTCGGACGTTACAGTGCTGGCTTGAGGGCGTGTGCATGCCACAACACATTCCTACTATACCTGGCCTTAACCAGGGTTGGACCTAATGTCCTACTCTGGAGGTAGTTTGTTACCAGGTATTACAGGTTAGCGAACAATAGTTTTAAGAAAGCGTCTGTATCCCTGCGGTTCTATTTCCAACGCCGTTATAAAAGGTTCTGTTGTATCTGTTTTTATCAATCTGCGTTTATGCAGACAGCTTGTACTCTATGGACTTAGTGTCTGTTTCATAACAATAAAATTAAATTAAATTTTGCTGATGTTCAATGTACCCCTTCAGATAGGCAAATGTACCCCAAGGGGTACATGTAGTTTGGGATCACTTGAAATAGAACATATTAACAAATTCAGTTACATACTTGCTAATTTCCTATTCCCAAATGATCTCTCCTATCGGAACATTTCGATGATAAACCAATTGGCAATTTGGTGCATTNTTTCCCTACTATTAAAAATAGTTGATAGGAGTTAAATGCATTTGAAAAAATATTAAAGTTATTTTTTTATTGTCACAAAACAATTTCCGTTGGTTTCGCTGCAAAGATTGGCCATTTTGCCCATTTTGTCCAATTTAGCATTTCCATCGAATGCCCTTTACCATACATTCCTAAAGATGAAGTACCCTAGCTTGTGCAAACCATCAGTGTTACAAATTTTTGTCAACGGGAATCTCACGCAGCAAGCAAAAACTATCGATTAGGTCGAAACAGGATTTTTGCATCATGAAAGCGATAAATAGCATTTATTGCCTTAATTCTGCATATGACTAAGCACATTTTGTTCTATCACAATGCACCGATTTTTGCACATGCATTTCAGAATTCATTTCATTTGTTGAAGGAAAACTAAGCGAACATGATGCAAAGTTTTGACAAGGCAGGTCTTTGGGCTATATATCTCAGCAATTTTCCTAATTAGATAAAGTTTTGTCATCATACAATTCACAAGAAAGTAATAACAACGAGTTTTGGAATTTGTCAGAAAAAATTGCTTGAAAATTTAAGAGCATAAAAGAACAGAAAAGAACTCCTCACCTTGTACAAACAAGTCAACTGGTTTGGTGGATCCCAGATTGAAAATTTTGGTTTAAAAGACACATTGCGAGAACAAATTCCGGAAGGTTCATCAAATGGAAAGTAAGTTCCATTTGCATCCCAGTTTCCACATTCACACTCATCTTTGCCATTGCATAGAGTTCCACTGTGTGAACACCGATCACCGCATCTTGAAGAATAAAACAATATTATAGAAAAGAGCTTCTGTGGAAATTAACAGATAATGTCTGCGTTCGTCCAAATTTGTTGATAGAAATTTTTTTTCATTATTTTTGAAACGGTTTGTATGTAATTGTTCTCTTGTATTACACAGACGCATTCGACAACCTAAGAAACGACAGCCGAAGTTCTCATCAACCAGTCATCGACAGTTTACAAATCGCTTTTCTATCTCGCAAAAGTGCCACTATGATGGACCTGACCTTTTGCAGAGGTCTGACGACCAATATAATATTGCTTGTGGAGAAGATTGGCGTTGTGGAAGTCCGAATGTTGCGATATATGACGCATGCAGAATGCCCGAACTCTGCAAAGAGCGAGGCAGCCTTGTTGCCGTTGTATGAACACTGTTCTGAATCCCGACGAAGCCACCTGATATTTTAAGTTACCGAGCCGAAGCAAGGCGTTGGCTATTACCCTTTTCAAAGTTCGTTGTCGCAGATTTCATGGTGCACAAATCCTTATTTACATGAAGCTTCCGATCATCACCAGCAGCAATCTTTGAACGATGACGCGTTAGCAGAAGCGAAACGCAATCCGTACGCTAGTCAGAACGAAAGAGCAATCAAATGCAGAAACGAGGTCAACGCACAATATTTGCGCGGAAAAACACATGGCCGCATACGTGAAGTTGATGGCCGCATAGGAACAGTGGCTACAACATGCGATTTTGCATCTATGAGATCATTTCAATGAAGCATTGCGTACGCATTTCATTTGCTCCGAGAATATTGACGCGATTCTCAAAGTTCTTTTCAAGAAAAAGGCTGGCCAACTGCACTTCTCAAGCGCCTTTCATGTTGCGATAGAAACTGAATAAACCGCTAATGTTGCAAAGGAAGCTATTTACGGTTCGAAATCAAAGACTCTACAAAATTCAAGCAAGCGCAACAGACATCGTGACCTTAATTCAGACTTGGGGAAGAAACGCGCCAAAAAGATTGTTGCCGTTATGGTTACCTAGACTATTAGGCATCTACATGCAAGATCACAGATGCTAAGTGCGCATCTGCAAGATCGGTCGTTTAGAAACTGTTTGTCGCAAGGAACTCCATGCGAACACACAGATCATCAAATGAACCATAATTTTCAAAGTGGCAACGTCTGTGTCACCCCAAACCCACCAACCATCTAAAGCTCAAGTATCAGTTTTTCTCGTATAAAATCTTGATAGTGCTTCATGGGAAAATTTCGTCTCATTCTCAAAGTCTGTATGGATTTGGGCAGGCTGGAATATCAACATCTGCAATGGCGTTACCATTGTTAGGATCCTTCGCTGCCGATGTACCTTACGCAGCTTCGGAAGGAGTGTCCAACATTGTGCTTCCAGTCACAAAAATCCGAGAGTTAAATGTAGTGCGCTGTCACGCCATTTAATTAAAGTAATGAAAATTTCTGTGAACAATTCTTTCACATCAACTCTGCATCGAATAAGACGTGACGGTATCGACTGTGCTCATTCGTAAAATAAGAAAACTCGCGACTGTAACAAATATTTCCAAAATTGAACCACGAATAAAGAGATCTCTTCCTAATTTTCAGATAATTTTCTGGAGCTAAACTGAAATTCAAGCCGGACGCACAACCACGTTTTTGCAAACCAGTATCGGTCATGTTCGCCTACAAGACGGCCTAACTGAAGAATAAGACGCAAGTACTGGGAGACTTTGCGAAACGCACCAGGCACAAACGCCGTTCAATGATAGGGACTCTCCTGTGCTTATCGTGCAACTGACGCAGGTTTCGGCAAAGAAGGAAGCTATAGTCTGTGCATTGGCGGTAACTGTTCGGTCACGGTTCACCAGCAGCACAATGCGCATCGCCAGTCTCATCCACTACCTGCGTACATTGAGAGGTGGCTGCGGCTTCAGGAAAAATGTCTTGGTTGATGCATACGACCACATCAAATGAGGACCGGAAAGTCACAAAAGGCTCGCGTTGAGAACGCAGCGAGGTGTTGCACTGCAAAGCGTGCTGCGTTTTGACATAGTTCCGCCTCCGGCTACTTCAAAAGATGTACAGGGCAGTGATAGAGTCTCCAGACTTGATTTCGATTTCGTGATTCGATTCGAGACCCATTTTTGTAAGTCTCAATCTCGAAGGTAACAGGTCCCAATGCAATGATGGCTTAGAAAAACTTAACTATATCAACGTGTTTTTTTTCGCTGTATCTGCAGGTGTAGAAGCAACCAAAGTAGCTACCAAATATTCCAGAAATTCGAAACAAAAGTAACTTCGAAGTGGTAATGACATCTCTTTTCAAAATGATTATAAAGAATTCGGCAAAATACACAAATTTTCAAATCTCGAATCTCGGTCTCGATCTCGAATTATAAGTCTCGGGTTTTGGTCTTGGTCTCGTAGTTTTAACCAGGTCCCAGTCTCGAAGTTTAAGTCTCGATGACATCACTGGTTCAAGGAGTCACTATATACCTGGATGATACTGCCAAAGTGGAGCTTCTGTGACCCGAATGTAAAGCTCTTTGGGTCAAGACAGTTGCTACATATTTTTGCATTCTTGAATCGTCACTGTATCTGACATCATTTGATATGTGGAGCCCTTCCGGATTTCGCGATATTGTTAATTGCTTGTGTACGTTAGCACGGCTGACGATGTCCCGTCCCGGTTAGCAAAATGTCCCGGAATTTCACTTCAGTGAAATTTTCATAATGAACTCCAGCCTGATGATGCACTGTTATGATATAATTCCGCTCAATGTTGTAAAATTGAGGGCTTGTTGTCGCGTCATTTTTCCATTGTCTTCAATGGAACTATAGCAACTGCTGCAGTTAGAAGCCATTTTGTATGCTTTGAGAAAGTAGGATAACTTTCAGTTAGTTTTGAGTCATTTTATGCTGAAAAAAAGCTAGAACTTGACTTAATGCAGAATAATATGGCAGGCTTGTCCCGGTTTAAGCCTCAGAAATTGTGGTAAGTCTGCGTATTTGCCAAATTCTAACAACTCGAAACAGCGAGTTTTCTGATAAACTTAAAGACCGAAATCTGAGCTGTGGAACCCACGTCGTATTGGTATGTACGTTCATATGTTTTTTGAAGAATTTAGTGCGCAGGTGTAGTTCGTCAATCAGCATTGAAGTTGTAGCTGGATTGTAGTCATGCTCTTGAGATGCGTGTTGAATTTACTGTAAATAACTGTAATTGTGCGCTTGTCTGATTGTTAATTGTTTGCCGCCCGCTCGGCTAACCGATAGTGAACCTTATTTGCTCTGTTTAGCCGCGCCCGACGGAATGCTTAGTTTATTTCTGTTGTATTTTCAGCAATCGTGTTTGATGATCAATCGCTGCTGAAGTGACGTTTGCTGCTTGAATTCGTGACAACAAAGGCTTGCGTTATATAGCAATTTCTGTAGGGAATAAGAGCTGCAGACATGTCGATGGGTGGAATTCGCAAGATGTCAAATTAGGCGGAAGGTTGTCAGATACGTGTTGCTCAAATATTTTGTGAGTGCTAGCTTCCCACAGCTCGCGAATAAGTCCAGCGCCGCAACATATGCTATTGGAAGTGGATCAACAGGTGAAGAGGACTTCCAAATTTTTGAAAATTTCTAGATGCGTCTGCAGTTGGAATTGGTGGTATACCATTTCACTCTTTCAAAATGAAGAGATAGACTAATCGCTAAGGTTTCAAAGTGACATGCTTCTAATCAACCCAACAAAGGCCAGATCCAAACGGAAGTTTGGGAATCCCATCATATATCCCTCAAATATTTTTAAATGCTTTTGTACGGACGTTCGCTTGTTCGCCTCACTGATCACCACCTACTGCTAGCTCCCAATCAAGTTGTTGCGATCGGAAAAACCGAAAGCATGTGCGCAAAGCTTCACACTGTGGCAGCAAGCAACAATAGAGATCACCCAACGAGATCACTCTATTATTGCNTGTTCGCGCCACATATATATGGGTGTTGTTCTTCGCGCACATCCCGTTCGTGGTGAATTACACATTCAACGCAACGCCAACTGAGAGGTTGCAACAAAGCCGATGCCAGCTTCTGTCGCGAAGCGTTTAGTTCGACTGGATCATTTAACGCATGACCTTCAGATCATTTATCAAAAAATATATGATTTCATTATATCACCAATTACCTATAACGTACTTCGCATTACTAGTTTTGTGGGTATGCCATCGTATGAGATAGTCACAAGTTGCCATAGGATGGGTCAGAAAAAGGTGTGCCATAGACAAGGCTGACAATATGTTTTTGACTTCAATTGCTTTGGCTGCTATTTTTACTATTAGGCTCTTCGACACTTTTGTTTGCTGTGTACCGAAGTTAATCTCGTTAATTTATGAATATACAAAATATGCTTTCAATCCAATAGGGAAAAAAAATTGTTGCTTGCAAGGTTTGCTTCTGCCAATGCATAGTTTGATTATGTTTTCACTAACACAACCTGTTCTGCTAAATACAATGGGCTCAAAACCTCCAGTACCGCCATTTCTGTCCAGACGTTTTGAGTCAGTCATGGGTCCAAGATGTGTACAAACGCAAGCAGATCTGGAAAATCGGTCTCTAAGCGGCAACGTCGATAAGCTCACGCTGAACGCTATTTAATGAATTTACTTGTCCTCAAAATAACTTTACTTTTGTATTGCGTGTAAAGCCATTATTTTCTGGATAAGTTATTTTGACATGTTGTTTGAGAACTCTCTGTTGAACTGAACATATAGATCTAAAATCGTTGCTGTTTAGGCTTTGCTATGGTACATGTACAATGTACATACACTTGTTTTGTGAAAAATAATAGCAATCTTTCAAAAATCATCACATCGTGTGCTGCTTAACCAAATTTTAGCGGTTGGTGTGGAAACTCTTGCCATCACCGCACTTTGTATTTACAAATGAACTAGTTGTTTACTGGCAAGTAAATCTGCTTAAATTGACATTAGACGAATACACTGTATGATAGTGTCTCTGGTCTTTTTAACCCTGCTCAGGTATCTCTGCCCAATTTGGGAAAATGGATCTTCTACTTAAATTTAAAATTTGTTAACGTTCACGTAGAAAGCTGGTTCTTTCAGTAGCTGCATTTTTTAGACGCTCTTTCGGGCAGTC
>JGI24158J21664_10008549_pt1 | contig 13629 bp, 7 predicted proteins | sample Ectturendosymbi3_FD_21664 | JGI IMG/M metagenome (IMG submission 21664) | reverse complement strand
TGTGTGGTTGTAATTTGAAATAAATAGCTTTTTAATCAAAGTCACAATTGAAATTTTCATGGGTACACATCTTTTTGGGTCACCCTGTACATGGTCAGAAAAACGCTGGGAATCCCTGTTTTAGAGCTTCTGCAATATTTTCGTCCGGCTTTGTTTGAATGAAGATAATTGATTTTGTTGTTATTGTTAATGTGGTAATTATTTGCAATTCTGAAGGGATTCAATTTGAAAAAAGCTTGACAAGGTGATGAGTAATGGAACAAATATTTAACAATGTAGAATACCGATGTATTGCTACATTTTACATAACCACAGACCTTCATCGAAAATACAACTGTTCACAAAAAATATCAATAAGAAAACTACATTTCCTAAAAAAGAACTAGTGTTTGGAAGTGATGTTCTCACATCGCAGTACAGAACGGCCATCCCGTCCTGTAAGCTTGGTGATTGAAAGTTTTTGAAATTAGGTTAAAAAATTTGTGCACATCGTAAACATTTACTTCTTGCTGTTTTTTTCATCTCTTACTGTACGTACTTTGCACTAAACCTATGCATATTGCAGCACTCATTTGACTGGACAACGTTTGGCGCGTGGTCACGTGACCAACCTCCGGACCCAGGCGCAAACTTATACGGCGTTCATCCCTTTTACGTCTCGATTGAAGATGACCACAACGCACACGGTGTGCTTTTCCTCAACGCCAATGCCCAAGGTCGGTACCGCTTGGCTGCCTACGCAGTAGAGCACTCACCAAACAAAGGATCACAAAGTGCCAAAGTTATGGTTTTCAAATATATCGGCATTGATTTCAGATGTTGACCTGACTCCCGCCCCAGGGGTCGTGTACCGAACCATTGGTGGAATTTTGGACATGTACGTTTTCCTTGGGCCTGAACCAAACAGTGTAATTGAGCAGTACTCTACCGCCATCGGTACCACGTTCCTTCCACCGTATTGGTCACTCGGATTTCAACTTTGCCGCTATGGTTATGGATCGCTGCAAACAGTTCAAGACACAGTGTCTAGGATGGATAATTATGACATTCCTCTGGTATGAGGTTGTGTTTAGTTGATGTGCGATGAACCCTTTTTGTATCAGTAAGCATTATCTGACCGTTACTGATTTAGTGCGTTAGAAAAAAGTTTAAAAAGTCTGATGTGTATCCTTTTGCTGCGCTTGAGCACTGTAGATGTTGCGGCTATCTCTTACCTAAATAACCTACATCTTTTCTGGTATGAGTTTTTAACACCGCCAGTCTGAGTGCGATCACTCACACTAACGACCTTTCATCAGTGGCACCTATGAGGTTTCTGCCATACAACCACCTCTCGACTGTATTCGATTCAATTTATGTCTCATGTCCCACTCAGGTGTAATGCGAATAATTTGTCCGTAAAGTATGACAGTTAAGACAAGCCAAATACATATTGCGAGAAAGGCTCTAAGTCCTTTTATATACAGAAAAATTTTACAAGGATCTATTTCGTACTTTTGATTTTTTTCTGAAATTTCTCAAGTCCAAACATTTTCGTTTGTGCAAAAACCTGAGAAAGATTGGACAGCGTTTCGTTCCCAACAGGCATTTATTTCAAGGTCCTCATTCTATAAAAATTACTGATTAGTTTATCAATTTGATGTCTAAACCCTAACAGCAAAGGGTTCTTACGTTGAACTAGATTTTCTTCCAATGTGCTTGCGACAGATGCTGTACCGAGGCATTTAAGTCTCCCAGCCTGCGAAAAAATGCGAGAGTTTGATGCCAAGGCGAGTTCATTTTTACATCGCAATTCATCCCAGCTGAATTTAGAAGAGTCCTCAAAGCGAAAACTATGGAAAAACTAAGCGAAAACTATGCTTTTCATACGTTAACAGCATCGAACTCTTTTCTCTCTACGTTTTTCTGGGTGTTTTGCACGTGACGACATAAAAGAATATAGAAAGAACTGAACATTCGCGGATCACGTGAATGAACAGAGAAAAACCCTCTGTGGTTGCACTTGCAGACAAAGCGACAGCGCAAGCCAAGCATACGCCTTCGATGCACTCATTTTTGTATCGTTCAAGGCGCCGTTTTGGCGAATAGCGCAATTTAAATGTCTGGTATTGCCACAATTCACATTTGTGTCAGGTGCACATTACATCATGTAACTTGCAACATCAAGCACATTACATCATAAATACAGCCCGCCTGCAAAATATGCAACAATGATAAACGTGGTTGCAAGTCGACAACACGATTTTTCCTGTACAAAGCGACTTGGGATTGTCAGCCAATCGCCTTTGTCTATTTCCTGCAAGACTTTATCGTATCAACTTTTGCGAGCTCATGAGTGTGGTTCTACACACTTGTTGTTAACAGCGAGTTGTTACAACGTAGATTTAGAAAACGGAATTTGAAAACATCGTCCTTTATCGAGCTTCTTTCGTGCGTCATGAAACAAGTGCATACTTTCTTAAGGACGTGCAATATGGTGACATCGATTACATGGACGAACAACGTGATTTCACGTACGACACAGTCAGTTACGCTGGTCTCCCCGACTACGTCCGAGAATTGCAAGCTGGTGGAAAGCACTACGTCATCATTTTGGTGAAAAACCTTGTTATTTTTAGATAACTGCTCTTTTTTTCATTTTCTACATTCCACATTATGCTGTANCTTTTAGGGCTTTCTTATTAGTATACTGTAAATGTATTAAAGCATTCTTCTCTTTCCTGCGCATGATTAACACAAACGCACATTATTTTGAAAAAATCGTTTATTCAAAGGTTTTACAATCTGTAGTCTGTAGCTGAAATTGTGGCATCGCCAACAATGTCTAACAAAAATATTACAGCTATTATATCTCTTTAATTTTTTATTTTGTTGGACTGTTATTTTTTTTATCAAAGCATGATTGTTACTGTTAAATATTTTTTCCGACTGCCCACTGTCTGCTGATTAGGGAACACTGGACTAAATTATATGCAATTTACTTCAGCTTCCCGGAAAATTGGTGCAGCCGGTAAAGAAGTAGAATTTACATTTATGTTTTTCCTTTTTTAGACTAGCAAAATTTAAATGCAATTGGTAACTTTCAAAAATCTAACTCATCTGTCAGCAAACGTTTTCAAACGTTTTTTTTTAAGTAAGTTATATCAAAATCATGCCTGCCTATATGAACGCTTGTACGAAACAAGTAAAGACGTGGCAAACACATGCGAAAAGATCAATTGAAATTCATGTGGCTTTGACTCTTAAACGTCTTTGGCAAACAGCCCTAGTAGTACTTGCTTTTATGAAGTATTAGACCATGTCGACGGCGTTTGCGCTTTTAAATCGGGTTGGAATTTTCTCCACGTTTTTTTAGCTAGATGGTTCTTATGATTGTCTTTGGTAGCATTTTCATTAGCAGTCACGACGCGACCCTTGTTTTCAGGACCCGTGCCTCACAAAAGACGACCCCCCTGGTGCTTACCCCGCATACGACCAGGGTGAAGCTATGAATGTGTGGGTGACAGAGTCCGATGGCGTCACCCCTCTCGCTGGCAAGGTGAGCCATATAACGAACATGGCGGGCTGCATTCTGTGCCTATTAACGTACGTTTGTCATTCGTATAGCAAAGTTCTTGTTTCTGATTTTGAAAAACCTGCCACACATCGACAAAAACCTATGGTATATCTATAGTTAAGAGCATGGTCTCTTTCGGGAATCAATGTCCGAGTCAAAATAGATAATAGCGAAATCATGCCATTTTAGGCTCGTTAAGAAGTGATTGTATTCAACAAAGGAGAAAAGGCGCGTGCTGTTAGCAAAGGTTTACTCGCATGTTTTCGTTTTTTTGGTTGGCTTTGCAGTTAGCGATTCATATTCCTTGCTTTATGTGTTGGTTTGCCTTTTGTAAAATTGCTGGCAGGTGACAATATGTTTATTAGTTTTCAGGCAATCAAACGGAAAATCCTTAATAAATATTATCAAAGATTAACCAGCGCTTACTAAAGTATTTTTAAAGGGCGAAAAATTTATCCTATCATATAAAGACATAAAATTGAAAAAAATTTCAATCATATTAAAAAAAAATACGTATTTTTTATAAAAATAAATTCGCGATTAACTTAAAAACGAACTTTTTCCGTCAAGTAATATAAACTCTTTAATTGCTCATTTGGTTTCTCAAACGAATCAGTTTTCACATTGCATATTCATTGTTTTCCAGAGGATATATTTTAACTATATTCTTTTGTACCTTGTCTCAAAAATGGATGTGGTCATTCTGTCAGCGTGATGAGCAACGCTCAAATTTGAATTTTTTTGTTTTATTTTTAATAAGGTTAAAACATCTAGAAATCACATTTTACTTTTTACATTAAGTTGAACGTAACTAAGTATATAGTATATTACAATTTTCGTATTACTGCTTTGGATTTTGAATTTGTTTCCCTCATGACTGGCCATTATTTTACATTTACTATAGTGAATTTCGTTCCTATATATATATAGGTGTGGCCTCCTGGTGATAGTGTATTTCCGGATTTCACCAACCCCGACACTGCCGTCTGGTGGACAAACCAATGCAAGAGCTTTCACAACACTATCAGCTTCGATGGGCTTTGGATTGTAAGTTTCAGATTTTTTGATACAGTTTAAAATATGATAAATCACAATGGAATTTTCGTTTGATTAAACACCCGATTTACAAATGCAGGAAGACGTTACAAGTTACACGATCTCTGCGGATTTTAAGGGTTTCTTTTTATTTGATGTATTATATATGGAAGTTACGTCTTGACCATAGTACACATCTGTTCCAACTAACTTGTTTTGTTCATTTTTCAAATTCATTGTAGTTCACACGTCGGTGAATTTATATTTAAGGCGGATTCAAAACGGAAGTAATTTTGTCAAATGTTTGTACTAGTGCAAGAAAAACTTAAGATAATCATGTGAAGCATTTTGTCACCTGCTCCACTAATCCATGTATAAGGGAATAACTCAAACGTGCGTGATAATGATAAGCCACAAGCCAGTCTTTTTGTTGAAAAGCGTTCAACTTTTTTTATTCAACAAGACTGTAAAGTTTTCCGCCTAATTTGTAAATTCTGTGTCCCTTAGAAATTACTGGCCTACGTATGGCAAAAACTAAATTTCAATGCCAACTTGATATTCCATGTAAAACAATGATTAAAAAAACGAAATTTATGTCATTAGTCGAATTGTCAAAATATATAAAATACTAGGTAAAAACATATCTTTACTGAACATAACCAAGCATTTTGTTGGGGCAGGCTAATACAAAAAAGCAGTAAATGTGAAACCTACGACTATTCTTTACAGTAAATTTGATCATTTTTCTGTGTTTTATTTTGATAGGACATGAACGAACCAGCAAACTTCGGAACCGGAGGCGTAAAGGGGTGCGAGACTAACGATTTGAATAATCCTCCATACAAACCAAGTAAAGCGCTTGAAGCAACATCTTGATTTCTTGACTTTCTTCCTTTTAGTGAAAGCACTGCAACGTTCTTTTTTGTTATAAATCTTTACAGAAATCTGGGGCGATGTGCTGGCTGATAAAACAATTTGTCCGGATGCAAAGCACAAAGCAGGGAACCACTACGACTTTCACAGTTTGTACGGATGGACTCAATCAAGTGCTACCATCGAGTAAGACGATTAAAAGCGTTCTTAATTATTATTACGATTATTACTCAATCGTTGACTACTCCTGCTTTCTTGTATTGCTAAATGTCATTCATTAACCAGCTTTTCATCAGAATTGCATTTCCGATAAAGTTCTGGAAGTGATTTTTAGTTAAAAAATATCTTTATCAGGTCGTTCGGGGCTGTGCGCATTTTTTCGTAAAGTCAAATATTGTTTAGAAATTGCAGGAGGTTAAATTTTTGTTTTAAAAACGATGAAATGTCTTGTACCTGACCCCCCGAACGGGAGCGTTTGATTCTCCACATGGTGGCGATATCACTGCTGAAGCTATTTACCAATTGTCTGAGAATTGCAGAAACATGGCTCAAACACAAAAAACATGAAATGGGTAGATGCAGCATGAACGCTTACGGAGTGGCTGATCGCGTTGCGAAGCGTGAAGGGGTTAAAACTGTCATCTTGATTCAAATGCAATGGTGACCGAAATGCATCAAGAACCGCTTCTGTAGTGTACATGCAAGGTGGCGTGCAAAGCACATTTATCAGAGTCGAGAGTTTTTGGGTTTTGTTGGAATTATTAGGAAGAATGCACAGCGAGAAACATGAAGTAACTCCGTTAAACCTTTTCATCACACTCAAAGGAAAACAGTTGTTCTGCTACACGGAAAGGTCCTTTTTTCAACTGAAGTCTCGCTGCATCTCCAAGTCACAGTTCTTCAACAAAAACATGCATACCATTGGTTCTGAATTCGCACTTCTTTTCGGTTTCTTTAGTTAAAAACCTAAGCTATTTGAACCTGCATTTTCTGCGGTAAAGGTTTCAGTGACACTTTGAAACTGAAAAGTAACCGAAGTGTGATCCTGTTTGGATAACAGTTTAAATCCATTGAGAATCTGCCGTTGGCCAAACTTGTCAGGAACTTTTGACAAAACCTTAGTACGAATCGGGAAATAGTTGAGGTAAGTTTTCTAGTCTTATTTAACATGACACTTGCACGAATAAGTCGATCCAACGGACTTGATTTTTCGAAGTTAACGACTTGAGTTTCTGGTCCAAATTGACGCTTGGTTTGCTTTTTATTTCAGTTCCTGCCAGGCATCAACTGGGAAACGGCCTTTCGTTGTAAGTCGCAGCACCTTTCCTGGATCTGGTCAGTGGGCGGCTCACTGGCTTGGAGACAACAACGCAGCATGGCATGACCTGAAGATGTCTGTGATTGGGATGCTGGAATTCAACCTCTTTGGAATTCCATATGTTAGTATTTGCGTATTCAGTTGGTATCGTTTAACCACGATTTCACGTTGGTGAAGAAACACCAAACTAAACTTTTTGTATGAAAGTATCTTCTACACTTTGCTGTGCTCCCTCATGCATAATGGAATGACTATTAGAAATATGTTTTTGGGGAAAATGTCTCATGGTTTTCATGGATTTAATATGTTTTGACAGATACACAGCAGCGACAGATACAGTTTTCCCCAAACTTTCAATGCTGCTATTTTGCATATATACTTCACCTGATGACAACGACCAAAACTAACCTTTTTCTAACTGCGCAGTGCATATTTCATGAATCACTTCATGCCAAGTATTGCAGGTGACATTCAATGCTGTTCACCCGTAGTATTTAAAGGTGGGATCAGCTGGTATATGTTCGTTTGTGCCGTAGCTCCTCTAGCAACAGCCCATAAGAAGATCCACAGAGTATCACTAGAAAGTATTAGGAAGCGATATAGAATCACCTTTTGGTTTCAAACCTTTGTACCCTGTTAAAGAAGACCAGTATTCTTAAATGCTTTATATTTAGACCAAAAATGTCATTTAAGGAAATCTCAATATATAAGCCAGCAACCCCGCAATGCATGCACATGCATTTTAATGGTCGTATTTGATGAATGCGGACCTTGAAGTGATATTATTTTGATTGCGGGGGTGTGCAGCGAACTTTCAATGATGCTCAGGTAGGAGCCGATATTTGCGGCTTCAACGGCGACTCGAACGAAGAGCTGTGCTTGAGGTGGATGGAACTCGGCTCGTTTTACCCTTATGCGAGAAATCACAACGGCATCGGTTACCGCGAACAAGATCCTGCTGTCTGGGGTGATGACTTTGCCGACAAGGCAAGAAGCGTTTTGAGAGTGCGTTACACTCTTCTGCCATACCTCTACACCTTATTCTACCAAGCTCACGCTAAAGGTGCGCGTGTGTTACAAGTATTTTGCTAGAGATTGTTTTCATGTTTTTATTCTGGGACAGTTTGAATCAAAATTATGTTTACTGTAATTGTTGTCATACAGGATTTGACTTTAATAATTGTCAATATTGCTATGACAGTGAAACTTCTACTGATGATCGTGGTTGAAAATATTTTAAATATAACTTTTAAGGAGTGAACAGAATGTCACTTAAAATTTTTTGTCACAACTCAAAGGACAAAAGTAATAACAGCTAAGAAATATAATTTAACAGCTTTCTGAAACTCATGTTTTTCCATTGACGCCAAACACAGTAATTTCCATTTTCATTGAAATTTTAAGTAGACGTTTTTTTGAATAAGTATTTTCACAGGCTATAAGATGTTTTTAGTTTTTACGATTTTTTTTCAATTTTGAAGCAACTCCGCGCACCCCGGAGTATGTGTCGGAGTGCTTGACGCTTGAAGTTCTTTTCAAATTCGTTTTCAAGAAAAGGGTTTTAAGATGCTTTTGGGCATTCGCAGTTTCTCATAAGTCGATGCAACGCACAGGGCAAAAGAAAACGACACCTGAGGAAAAGTTTTAGGGCCTGAAGACCGCATCAGTGCGTAGACCGCGGGTTAAACAGCGAACTTTCGCTCCTAGCTGTAACAACAGCCTTCGTTTTTGTAACTTCATTACGTTTGTACAACAAGTACCACTGTGCTTTTTTTTAATAAAACACAATGTAACTTGCGGAAGTTTGCTTCCTACCCCTAGAGGAGAAACGCATGGAGGAGAGAAAGAAACATGACAGAAACTTTGATGCATCGTGCAGAGCAAACAACAGCCTACAACTTTACCGCTGCAAAAGTTTTTGCTCTGTACGACGCTTTTTGTTTAAAGTACTGCGAAACTTTTTCAAACGGTTTCATCACCGAAATAGAACAGACTTACCATTCAAATGCAATCGGCTTGTAAACCTGCTGCGTTTGCTTCCGGATTAGCTCTCCTCCATTGTTGTGGTACTTCAACGCTAAACGTTTTCCTATCGAGTCTAACATGCCCTGCTTTGGAAAAAGTGGACCGAGTTTCTTGATTATTATGACAAAACAAGGGCTGCTGCGGTTTTCACAAATCAAACTAAAATTATATCCAGGCACTGGAGTGGTTCGACCTCTGTCTTTTGAGTTTGTCAACGACAAGACAACACACGCGATTGACGAGCAGTTCATGTGGGGTTCAGGTCTCCTTTTCTCGCCTGTACTTTATCAAGGATATACAAGTGTAGAAGCTTACTTCCCCGACGCCAGATGGTGAGCACTTCTGTCCGATGTTTCAGTTTGTGCTCTGGGTTTTGCTCACAAGTCTGTCTGATGCGTAGTCAACAATCACGGGGTCGAACCTGGGTCACAAGGCTGCCTGGTGGGTAGCCAACGATTACGGCCGGTCAAAAATTCTTGTAACCCCCAAACATTTGCTTTCTCTTACACCTATGCTTTGGGTAGCCAAGTTGTGTGTACTCGTTGCAGTGAACCCAATCTTACCTAAACCGCAGCAAATAGAAAATTTTACGTTAGTAAAACAAACAGTCAAAGTAAGCGTGGTCGTTTTCGTTCGAGAAAATCCGTTTGCTGTAAAGGAATAGCGCTTCAGACCACGCCCCCTCCCACTTGGGCTTGCGTCGCAGACCTCAGTTTATCCATTTTGTAAATGTTTTAGGCTAATTAGAAAATTTGTTGATTAAACAAGTTGACAATTTACGTTAAACACTTTTTTACTATGTAATTCGGCAGGAAAGGATGTGGAGCTTATATAATCAAGTACTGCTCATTAGATAAACCGCGAAGCCCAATAATTAAACTTCTTCACATTATCGTTTCCAGCGCCAAATCTCTCGCAAAAATTTACTTTTAACAAGTTTTCTTTGAAAACTCATGTTTTATGCGTACGACATACTAACCGAGCTGAGGGCGTGCTTTAGGACTGGACTACAGTCACCTCTAACTCTTGAGTGGAGCGAATCTAATAACTGCAAAAAGTCCATATAGAGAGCGACTTGGTTGCGATCATCACCAGTCATAGTCCAATGCGTTTATCAGCGGCTTTGGTGCATCATTGAAAGAAAAGTGATTTTCCTATTAGGATCAAGAAGTGTGGCTTGTTGATATTGCACAGCATGCTGGAATAGATGATTTGCAGAGGCAACAGAAACCTTTAAATTTGCATCATGTACCAAAACATATAACCGGGCTGAAAGGTGATTACCTTTGTATTCATAACTTTTTGGGTAATTAATCACTGGTTGCGTTTTGGGCAAATACTGCAAAATTGCGAAATACCGTAAACTTTGTGGATACATTAAATATGTTTGAAAAAGGAATTTCAAATTAATGCATTTTCATAGTTACCTGCAATAACGCTTAGTTTAATTCGCACCAAGTTCGAACTTAAAAGTATACATTTTCAATGTCTTTCTTCCTTTCGCCAAATCTATGTGAAAATTAACTTGGCAAATGATATAGGTAACTTCAAGTTTCAAACAACGCAAAGAAAATTTGTTCGGTCTTACGTAATATTGTTCAATAAAAAATGTGATTCCACATGCAATTTGCAAAAGCCCTCATTTCATAGTTGCGTCAAACTTAACCAAGTATCAAAAAATGTTAACGCTGTATTCTTGCAACAGAAGTGAAAACCCCATCTTGAACTCCACTTAGAAAACATGACATTGTTGACCAGGTTCGATTACTATACCAACTACGAAGAGACGACCCGCGGCTCGTCCAAGAGCCTCCCGGCGCCTCTCGGCACCATTCCCATACATGTTCGTGGAGGAGTCGTGATACCAACCCAGGAGCCTGCTTCAAACACCGTGCAATCACGAAAGAATCCTTTCGGCCTCATTATCGCTTTGGATGACTCGGGCAGAGCGTCTGGTTCACTCTATTGGGATGGTGGCGACACAATTCAGCCGCTGGAGACTGGCGATTTTGCTCTGTTTGAATTTGCAGTAGAAAACGTGAGTTCATCAATCTCAAATAATTTCCAGCTGTTCTTGTGTTCAATGAGTGTCTTGAAAGTAAAAAAAACAAGTTTTCAACATCAAAAGCTAAACGTTTTTATGATATTTTCTCGTGGCAATTTGCAGCACAATGCTTTTCACCCAGTTCCTTCTGTGGAAAACCAGAATATATGCAAATGTGATTAACACTGCTCAATCGGTTATCTACACGTTAAGCAATACGCTTGCCGTACAAAATCAAAGTTACCAAGGATTGATCAAACGTTCTGTCCAAATTCTTCCTATTTGATTGGATTTTTGCAATAACAAAATATTTCATGCTGTTCTGGCCAGAGGTGATCACCATCTGTACCGATTCGCAGAACTCCCTCAGAACTAGCGCATCCGGCAGCACGTCCATTATGAGCGCGATGAAAATGGGAAGTTTGCGTATTCTGGGCGTCAGTTCCAACCCAACTTCTGTGCTGGTGGACGGAGCACCGGTGCCATTTTCATATTCAAATGGGGTAAGAGCTGAAACATTGTTATTAGCAGGCATTTAGTGTATACGCATGGGGCGTGCTTTACAAAACTTTAATTAGAAAAATGTCTCTCTTATTAATGGTGCTATTTGGATAAGCATTTTATGTTAAATAATTCTTCCATTTCCTTGCAAGTTGCTCTTCTTCACAGTAGACAAACCGTGTAATTTCCTAACAGTGAGACTACCTTGCAACACCTTATCTGCAAGCAAGTGCGGAAGTGATTAGTAACTGGTTTGTGTAAAAGTTGTTAGCATCCGAAATCGAGCCAGTTGAAGCCATTCCCTAGCGATTTGAAATTTGCTGCACGGTTTTCTGCAAATAACGCCAAAGAGTACATCGCGGCACTTTGAATTTCGAGTGTATTTGTTTAGTTGTTTATGAAACTGAAGCGCTTTAAGATGAAACACCACATGGCAGTTAGAGTCGACCTGACATACTTTCTGCATTTGCAGGTAATCTCAGTTACAGGAATGAACGTCTATATGAGCTCCTCATTTTCAGTTCAATGGTAACGTCGAACTTTACGTATTGCCAAGAACAGCAATATTGCCTTTTTCAAATGTGGTGTGAATGTGAAATGGGTGGTTTGTGAGTGACGGAGCGGAAGTATCAAATAAAGTTCATTGTGGAATGTTTTTTCTCGTAATAACCCTGCTGGGTGAAGGTCAAACAAGGCAGGCAGATGGATGATTTAGCGCAGCTTTGCTTTCATTCTTGGATGAGACACAATGCGATAACTATGCATCAAGCTATATTTTAACTTTAAAATAAACCAACCAATGCTTTTGGCCAAGCAACTTATAAAATTATGAATTCTTACAACGTTTTCACGTTGGTTTGACTGACTTGCTGGACAAAAAGGAACAATTTTCAAAAGTATAATTCATTTTCCAAAGGCAGGTTAGTTAAGTTTAGTCAGGATGATATATCCTACCCGGCAATGTCCAAAGTTTACAAATTATATTTTTCTTTCTAGTCCTTGGTGGTCCCAGCAGTGGCTCTGTGCTCCACTGATGAGAGCATAACAGCCAAAATAATGTCAATTTTAAATCAAGTTGTTGGAAATCACCTAAAACTGCAAGTTAAATAATGAAGCATAGGTTATTATAGTTACGAAAATGCGTTTATGCTGAATTTGTTGGAACATTATTTTTAACTTTGGCAAGAGAAATCGCCATCTGAATAACATTACAAATTCGACGGAACGGTGTTTGTTTGAAAACGTTTTCGTACACTTGGGATCAACCGGGAGTTACCGAACTTAATACACATTTCGGGGGTGTTCGCACGTTGAAAACATGCCACCAACCATCAAGATGGCATTGTGATACATTTTTAAGTGATCAACAAGATCCTATATAACGTGCTCTTAAATTTCCAGTGCCGAAAACTAAAGCGTAAAAGCTGTTTGGATCACAAATATCGTGATGCACCTCCTGCAACTACGTGAAAGAATGAAGGGTGTCACGGAACTGTAAACTACCGTAATCTAACTCATCAAGCACGGGCTAAGAAAAGTAAACCGCCATTGAGCACATTTTATATGCTGCAAGATTTCTGAGATATCTTTAAAAAGAAGTCTTGCCAAACAATTTACAGAACAAAACCTTAATGGAATTTGACCATGTACTCAGCTGGATTGCAGTATTTTGCGACAGTTCAATCTTATCTGAACATTTGGGAATTCATCTCTGGGACTAACTACCGTGCACCAAGATATATTTTTCCAGTTTTTTTTAAGGCGTTTTAGGGACCCGATTCGGGTCCCTAGAATCAGCGAAAATTGTCTTCGGGTCCCTAGAATCAGATAAACTCGGCTCCGTAGAATCAGAGAAATCGGATCCCTACAAATCCATACTGGGTATCTAACATTTTCCGCAAAAAAACCCTGATTTTTCTATCATAAATCCTGGAAAATACTTTCAACACCAAGAAATTTGAAACGACAGCGGTATGGCCGCATAAATTATGCTTATTTCTAGATCCTAAATTGCGTACTGTCATTTCCCAAAATTTACACAGCCAAATAGAACCGGTCGTTACTGACGGGGGACCAGAGAGGCGAATAGCCCACTGGCAGGTCCTAAACCTGGCAGGTCCTAAACTCCGGTCCTAAACAGGTCCTAAACTCCGTCCTAAACTCCGTGTTTTGCGGTTTTCTGAGTGTTGTGGCAGACACCTTATGGTCTGCACATGTCCTTTAGAGACCTTCCATTTGCTGAGAATCAGCAATGTAAAACAAACTTCTCTCACTTTG
>JGI24158J21664_10008548_pt1 | contig 13630 bp, 8 predicted proteins | sample Ectturendosymbi3_FD_21664 | JGI IMG/M metagenome (IMG submission 21664) | reverse complement strand
CATGTGTGTTGAGTAAACCTATATGAAAGCTTTAGTCAGAAGGTTTAGGGAGACTACGTGAGCTCAGACTCATAAGCGTCCCCCTTGGTTTAGCTGCTAACAAACGAACCCATGTACTAGCGTAAAGTTAAACATAAAGCACAACAAATTGCTAAGTTTCACTAGAGACCACCCAATTTTGTCGTGTACAAATGTAACTCTTTTATCCAAGTAGTCGTATATCTATCTTTCGCAATAGCAATGTTTTGGGGTCCCTTTCTGAGAACTTGCCCCTAAATTTTGATATCTACCCCTGTGCAAGTTATTTCAGTATCTGTAAGTAATGGCAGTGTCAATTCCCTCAGCACTTGCAAAACAAAAAGCATCTTGCTACTTACGTTAGATTTTGTTGCTCATCAACTCGTAGCAGTTCAATGATTTCAAATAATTTACTGCAGGATGGGGTGGCAATTAACATCAGATGAAAGTTGAAACACTGAGCTTATTGAACAGCAGGTCGGAGTCTAATATCTTGAGAAGACTAATTTTTTACTTGCCGGCAAGGTAAAGGGAAATCATTGATGAAAACGTTAAGGCTCCATATAATTGTGATTGAACCGACACAATACATGTCATCACAAATAAATATCTAGAATGAATGCTATTGTTGCTAAACAGTGACTATGGCGCAAATGAAGAAGACTTTGCAACTGAATCGCTTCTTAGCCAAAGTTTGATCTTCAAGACATAAAATTTATGTCACCGCCATATTCACGCAAGTGGTTTTAAAACTGTGCAAAACAAAAATCTACGATATTGATTTAAGGCTATGCTGACACTGAAAACAATGATAGGTTATATTTATAAGACCCACAGTTATCAGAGAGGAATTTGCGATGGTCTTGAAATGAAGCTTACATAACCATTTAAGAGATGCAGTCAGCTGGTGCGCCAGAAAACAGCTTCGAAAAGCGTTACTTCAATTGTTTTTACTTGCGGTCATTGATCAATTATTATCACGAAAGGTCAGATACAAGCTCGTATTCGACTAAAAGCTGACGTAGGATAAGTTCCTTAAGGCAGTTTTGTTGATTCGCACTGAAGTATTTCTTAGGCTTATACTTCAAATACTTTATTATTAATCTGAAAACTTTGCAATTGGGGGTGGCATTGCCCCATTGCCTCCCCCCTGGCTACGCGCCTGGTGGCAATCGCATTCTGATTGCGGGCTACAGACCAGCGCAGGAATTTGTGATTGAGCGAAGTTCATGTGCACACCGATTCAGTAATTCAAACTAACCAACACAATTTTCAACAATCATGACAATTCAGTTTACATAGGAAATCTGTATAGGCTACTGTGTCTACAGATAAACCAGTGATAATGTTCATTTTTCTCATTTATTCCCTGGTTTTATGCTGGAAATACGTTTCCAACAGTAATGTAACCATGAAATTTGCGCAACTACATTACGTTTCATCACAAAATGTTGGGGGCACAAAAGATATTATGTCCCCCCTGTCCAAAAGTTGGGGGGATATGCCCCCCCGTCCCCCCAATAATCTCGAACCCTGCTGAGGGGTGCCGCGAGAAAAGACGTTTTGCAATATATCATTAAAACAGGGCCGGCCCTTAGCCGACTGGACCGACTGCTTCCAATCGGGCCCCGCGCCAAAAGGGGCCCTGCGCTTCGCCTACTACTAGCCTACGTAAGCTTACACTTTCAATCGAAAATGCTTGTGTAGTGCCGGTGTGGGACCCACAGTATATGCGTGGGGCCCGTTGCCAACGAAAATCAAAGTGAGCCGCGCGGTTTCTAACGCCTTTCATCCTCACAATTCCTTCTTCAATCGTAACAATGGCAATTATTTTTCGGAAATTCGTAGCCAAGTTTTTTCAGTAGAGAGAACAATGCGTTTTATAGACTATCTTTTTTAAAAGGCTACTGTAATTAAGGCAGTGAGGGCTTAACTTCGAAACTGTTTTCTGTTGCAGTTATAAGCGTTTATATTTGGCAGGTCATGTTTCAATTTTTGCTGCAAAATACGGTTCGATAGTTATTGCTGTTTCAATGGTTACTGCTACTTGTCTTCTAAAGGTTAGCATTAGTTCGTAATGTCAAACGTGTGCTGCTTAGTCAGTCATATTAATTTCCTTCTCGTAGAGATATGATGAGGCAACCTGACATGGGTGAAAAAAGTTTAAAATAAACCTAGTTTTAAGTATGCGAACTGAATGACTACTCCAGTGCGCAAAAAAACAATGGTTCCTTATAAAAGTAACAGAAAATGTCTTTAATAAAGCCATTTGTAAAGAAATAAAATCGACAGTTACGTTTCAGCGAAGTAAGCCTCATGATGTTCTTGTGGTGAAAGTTGCATCATTAAGTACTATACCGGTGCAAGGACTATAGCATCAACTGCAAACAAATGGAAGTCGTAGTTTCTGAGATATAGTCTAACAAATTGAAAGTTGCAAAAAGTCTGGAAACAGTGGGATGACTTTCCAGAACGTTTCGTAGGTTACCAAACCTAGGCACACGGTGATCTTTAGTGGCAAAATTTTCGATTTGCTTGAAGTTCTAAGCCACTAAAATACAAACTTCAACAGGAATGCTTTGCAGACCGATGATTCTACTTAAGCAAATTACCCAAATATATCGGGCAATTTTGCCCGAACTTTTTTGAATCTTGTCCGAATCTGGCGGAGCAATTACTCTCCCCGCCTCGTGCGTCAATGTTGTCAAAGTACTTGTTTGTTTTGTAAAAATTCTGAACAGTAGGTTTATAGTAATTGAGAAAGCTGCAGTTTATCTATCTCTTCCATGTCAGAAGAAAAAACAATTTTTTACTTTTCATTGAAAACCGACTCTAATCAGGAGCTTGTGCTCTTAAGCGGTGCTCTACAATAACCACTATTAATCAGATCAACGCTTAATATGTACAGACCATTATTATGTGTCTGCTACAGAAGGAAGTTTAAAGTCACTACAAAGGTTTTAGGGAATAGGTTGAACACAGCCAAAAGATCTGACGGATTATCAAAAATCCAAACATTTTTCAAACGCGTTGAAAGACTCTCGCGTTTACTGTTATCAAGAACATACGTAAATCAATCGCACAAAAATTAGGTGACAACGGGATCCACTTCTTATATGCGTGAAAGTTTTGTAGACGACGTGCTTAGGAATACAGTGCCTCAGAGCAAAGTCGCTGCTCGGCTTCGATTGAACGTGCTTTGTTGGTGCACATCAGAAGCGTTGAAATACAGTGTAAGAAGCGCAATCGTAATGGCGGCCGCGATGACTTCTTGCTCAAGTGCAATATTGGGTATTGAGAGGTTTACTAACGCTTTTGCAAGAAAGGTTTATGAGGAAATGGTGGCATTGGTCCAAAGCTTGGTTTTGTTTTTCGCTGAGACATTTCGGTAATTTTTTGCTGAGGAATTTTGGTCACTGAAACATTTCGTTCATTTGTCTCACAGTTTTATTAAAACTCGCCGTAATAGAGTTTTTCGCCTATATTTTCAGACATTTTGACTGAAATGACTTTAATTTTTTCGGTCATTTCAAAATCATTTCGGTCGATGACCGAAAAAAAAACAGATCCAAAGTAGAAGCTTGGAACTTCACTATCAGAACTTTTGAAACTTGTCAGTTCAACGAATGCAGACTTTTTACTTGTCGCCTTAAATCTGCACACAATTGTTTAGGAGAAAACGCCAGAAACATGCACGTTTCATGGATGATGCTTTAAAAACAAGGAACATTAAAAGTATTTAAATGTTGAAACTCAGTTGTTGTATTCCCCAGCCCGAATAAAATGTCTGGCTACGTGCCTTGTTGCACTACTAGTATTTACCAGAAGATCTTGTGGTTTGTTTTTGATTTGATCTATGCGGAGATTATCAGTAGGAATACATTTTAATTATCGGAACTGTCCAAATTTGAATTGATTATTACAATTTTTGAACATAATTGTGTCTATTTAAGCTCTCAGAATTAATGTGTTTTCATATTAAATGCAGTGGTAAATGCTAGATATCTAGATATTGCGCCATTGTATATTTGTACAGTATACACTACCAGTTGCTACACCACCACGATGGGCGTAGCCAGTGGGTATGCATCTTGATAGGCAAAACGATTGACAGTTCTCGAATAATCGATAACCAAACGTCTTTTGTGGCGCTCGTCCTTCGTAACCAAGACTTGGGCGCGCCATGGAGATGAAGGCTCAATAATCCCTGCTTCAAGCAGTTTTCCAACTTCGTTTTGAATGAAGGTCATGTCGTCTTGAGAGTAATGGCGCGATTTGGTGGCTATAGGGCGGCAGTTTTTATCCAGAAAACCGAAAAGCCTCGGTGGCTCGACATTAACAGTTGATACACAGCAATACCTTCGAATGTCATGCAATGTAGATGCCGCTGAATTCTCTGGAACAGCGTCCGTCTGTCCAAATGGTTGAATTGTCAAGGCATGCCTAATGCCACCCATCTTAAATATCACTGCAGAGTGCTGACATAGAATGTGACCCAGTAGGACATCAAAGCAAAGACTAGACATTGTGCTAGCCTTTAGCGTATAAGTTTGTCCAAGAATGTTGAAGTTTAGTGATAAAGCAGCCACGAGTATTGGCAGAAGCATCGGTGCAAGCAAGAACGACGTTTGTCGGTTCGCCGATGATCTTCAGACCGATCTGCCGTGCCACATCCGCATCAATATAGCTGTGGGAGGCCCCGGAATCGAGTAAAACTTGTACTTTACGTCCGTGCAGCTCACCAGTTACTACAGCTTTTTTTCAGCACTCCGGACTGCCAGCGATCATAGGTGACAGAACAGGAGCATCAGTGACAGCACTTACGTTACCTTGTCTCCTTGTAGGGGCTGTAGTGTTTAGGATACCACGCGGCTGCATTTTCATACGACATACTTTCTCGAAATGACCGCGACGTTTCCACCAGTGACAAGCTTCTTCGCTCGCTGGACATATGGAACGAACGTGCACAGGGCCACCACAGTGAAAACAAGAAGCTCGGTTGAAATTGGATTTTCTTCCGGGTTTATAAGTGGCAGCTACCCGGCCTTCTTGACCTACTACATTCTCTTGATGGGTTTCCTCTGAAGAAATTTATTTTGGGAAATAGCTGAGCAGGATTGGTTGCCATAGGTAGCGGACTGTTTTTGAGCCCAATCCAACATGCACGCTGTGTCTACAGCTTGTTGGAATATCAGATCCTCTTTCGAGAAGTGTTTGTCTAATTCCAATCGAGGCTAGGCCATTAATTAGCGCATCCGTCAGCAACTCTTGCCGGTATGTTTCGGCATCCACGGCAGTAAAAGTACAATCTTTAACCAGAATTTCAAGCGCGTGTATGAACTTTTAATGACTCACCCACTTGCTGAGATCTAGTCGCGAGGACATGACGAGCGTAAACATTGTTTCGCCTTGTCTCGAATAAACGGTCCAGCTTTTCTTTGCAAAGGTCATAGGTTCTCACGTCAGCAATATATCCATACACTTTAGGAGACAAAAAATTGACAAGCAAACTCGTTTTATCTAGTGGAGTTTCATTTTCAGCGAGGCGACGTTCTTCTTCCACAGCATGAATAAATCCTTCAAAGGTGGCAAGCCAGTGAGCATAAACTTGAGCGGCGTCAGGCTCTGTTGGCAGTATGGATAGCTCTTTAGGTTTCAGAATACGGTCCATGTTGCAAATTGTTGATTAAATTGTTGTGAACTTTAGCAGAACCAGAGACAGCTTTGAGATTTAGGCTTTAATCAACAATTTCGGAACTCGGCAGTTGAGGCCGATCAACCACAACACTGAAAAGAAATATAATATTAATTTAGCACGAACACGAACGAAGAAACAAACAAAGCAGCAGCATCGAACACTACGCGGAGTAAACTGCCAAAGTCACGGGCGACACCAAAACGCAAGCGTTTGCAGGAATGATGAAATTGGCAGCCCTGGGGATAATCACGCGTCGAGAGAGTAGCGCGCCTTTTGCAGCTCTTAACCATTACATATAGGTTAAGGAAACTGACAACTTTGGCATTTTTCGTTTCTGGGTGACTTAAAAGAATTGAACCAAACAGCACCACGCTTTATGACTCAAGAATTAGATCGAAATCAGTGCATTCATGGGCGTCCGCAGAAATTTTCCAGGAAGGGTGTACGTCGAAATTGTGCTTATCCTTTTCAGGTTGCTGACGATGCAATGCAAACGGACGTTCACAAAATGCTTTACCATTTCTACTCCATTAGTCTGTGCAGGTTGAAACCCAATTCTCAGTCATTTGTCTGAAATGTTTTCTACGCTTCTACTATCAGAAATGCTTTTCCTTTTCATAAACTGCCTAATATCCATTTTTTGAGTACTTTCTACAAATAAGTCATAATTTAAGATTAATCAATCGCCAGAACTACAACCGCTCATGTGCGTGCAAAAAATACGGCATCATGAAACTTTTCGTACTTGGCTTTTTTTCAAAAAGCACACATTCACAGAGTGACAGAGGCCAGGGTATCTTCAATAAGTCCGTTACCAAGTATTCTTCACAATCTAACGTCTTTGCAATTACCGTGTAATGCGCTGACGTAACAATTAGTTGCGAAGTTCTTGTCGCGATTTTTGTCGGTATCAGTCTTAGAGATCAAACGAAACGCTGTTGTCCACTACATCACGGAACAGTTAATAGATGTAACTATTGTAAAGCTCCCATCGAAAAACTTCAGTCAGGTAGTACGGTTCAAGTTGCTTTTGCGTAAATTTCGTTGAGAACATTTTTTGTGTAACCTCATACGAACGACACCGCCGTACATGGTCATCCCAAATTCTCTGAAGTGAAGGCTACCGAATCGTATCAGTTTTGATGTTTTTGACCCGTCAAGTAGTACGGTTCAAGTTGCTTTTGCATGAATTTTGTTGAGAACATTTTTTGTAAACGGTGTGCATTTTGATCTGCGAGAGAGTGTAGACATATCTTTCGTCAATACAAATGTGAATAGACGATTTATGCAATGAAGATGGTCAGAGAGTCTATGACAAAAAATTGTTGTGTAGTTTCACGGTAGCAAAAGATCGTTTTTGTGATACAAATTTCTGTTTGAACAAATTAACCACTTACGAACCGCCGTACATGGTCACCCCCAATTGTCTCTGAAGTGTAAGCCGCCAAATCGTATCAATTTTGACGTTTTTGACCGGTGCTTCTGCAAAGTTGAAGCGAAGGCACTTTGAAAGCTACGCAGTTGTGCTAATAAGCGTTAGGGGGCCTCGCGGTCACGACTTTGCCCGGGGCCTCACGATCATTTAATCCGACCCTGCCCCTCCCACGAAAATATTAAGCACTTGTGATAATTGATGTGAAAAGAGATCTGCATAACCTCAACTTAGGCTTTATTCAGCTAAAACATAACGTGCACTTCGACAGCACAGATCACGACTGTCCTAAAGAACCACCACGATCAGAATGAGCACCAAATCGCGCAAGGGCACCAATCGCGCAAGATTCCTCGAAGGGTAATCAATGCACACGCAGAAGTTAAGCATTACACGAACAGAATTTGGCGCACACGCTTAGCAGCTCATCACAAGGAAAATATCGCACAAAAATAATGTTCGATAATAGAGGAAATTGATCGTTGGTTGAAACGAGAACATTTTTTGCTAGCAATGAGATTTATAGGGCGTTTCTACTGAATTCTCGAGCCCAAGGAGTATCTGGCAAAAATGAACAACCTACCGAAACACCATGGCGCGGAGCGCCCCAGAAGCGCGGGGCCCAATGCAGCTGCATCGGTTGCATTGGCTTAAGGCCGACCCTTGTTTGCTGGATTTCTATACATAACAAAAAAACGAACGTTTTCTTGCGTACTTTATGCGCATTCTCAGTTCTTGTCAGTGGTGTAGCAAGGGGGAACCCTGAGGGCCGCGGGCCCCGGGCGGCACTTTTCAGGGGGCGGCACTTTGTTGATTAAAATTCATTTTTTTAAATAAGTTTCAAAGTTCTAGCTTTTCGTTATTATTTTTAAATAAATTTTTAAAAGTTCTAGCTCTTTTCAATTTTGTGTTTAGAAGCCCTAGACTGGTAGGCTAGCCTAGAAAACACGACATGTGGCTGTGGAGTGAGCAAATTGATGAAATGTTTACTCAAAAGTCTGGGTCAAATCCAATGTACTAAAGTGCCCCAGTGTTTGTCTTGAAATCAGGACTTTTTTAACACACTTACCTGGGGAGCAATTGTGCCCCAGTCCCTACGCCTTCCTAGCCAGACAAAGCTATCCCAGTCAAAAGCGCTTTGAACAAAGGAAAGAGATGACATTCGACGGCAGACTAGCAAACAATAGGGCTCCAGCTGTTTGCGGTTTATACGTATTGCCGCTCCTCTCAAAATCTGATGAAAAAGGCTTTGCATGAAATCACGATAAATAGTCAAGGCTTGGCAGATCCTTTTTCTCCTATGGTTGGTTCTTCAGTAATGCCCCAACGCAGTGGCGTAGCTATGGGGGGGAGTCCGCCCCTGGCGGCACTTTTACGGGGGCGGCGCTATGGGCTATGCTGCCGTAGGCTATAAACCTACAAAGGCTGTATTGATGTAAAAGTGGTTTTAATGTTGGGACACTACTTGCAGTTGAAGGACGATTTTGATTTTGAGTAATATAAACTATGTCATGTGTATTTAAGCGATTGTTATCTTAGCCAAACAAACAATCGTGTATCAGGGATGTTGTATCAATAGTTTTTTTGTACATGAAGCTGCAACACGATTCTCAACACGCTTCATCAACTCACTTGACGCCAAATTTTACTGACTCACTACGCGGTTGATTGATCTAGTGTTGGGTCGTTATTGACGTTTGATCGTAGTCCTTTTATGACGTTATAGAACTTAGTAGGAATATGGTGGATGACTGTGAGCAAATGTATGGCTGTGGTGAGCTCTTTTGTATGCGCTCTTAAGTTTTGTACCTGCGAGTAAAAGCGCATTGTTGGGTCTAAAAACATTTCTGTGTAAATCTAATAAATATGTAGTTGGATTTGTGCTCGTCAAAACGGATTTCCATGTGTGTGGAGAAATATAATCTAGCTCAGTATTCTTCAATAGGGGTTCCGTGGAACCCTAGTGTTCCGCAAAACCAGTGGCGTATCTTGGGTATGGCCGGCATGGCACGTGCCATGGGCGCAACTTTCAGCAGGGCGCAAAAATTGCTTGGCACAAATAAAAATTTTTATTTACGGTTTCTTGAACCTCTGTTTTGCGCCGCACACAACCATAAATGGCGAAGCTACGCGGCGCACCCATATCTAACGTATTAAGTCGGACGTGTTGCGTCAGCTCCACCAAGCATCATGACAAAACTGCGGTGTTGTGACACAACACGACGGTCAAATATTGTGACACATTGTGACATAACAGGAACGCTAGCTTGCCACATCTTCTAGGCATCGTCCTTCTCACGGTATAAAAAAGGCCAAGTCACTCCGCACTGCTGTATTTCAGGCAAGAAAATATAAATCAGCATCTGGTTGAGACGAGTTTAAGTCCGCGGCTGTGATAATCTGACCATGATGCAAACAACTGGTGTTGAGGTCATATACAGATTTACGATTTACTTAAACTGCTACGGACTGCGGCCCACTCCGACTTCACGAAACTTATTCGATAGCCACTAGTGTCCGATTAACAGGCTGTACACAATGCCCCAGTCCACAGACTAAGGTAGAGAACATAAGTTAGTCGTCGAAAAATCAGCATTTAGTATTGTTACCGTACCACTTGAGCAAAAAATTTTAACTCAATAAAAAAGGGATTTGTTACTCGTGTTGAGATCTTGCTTTTTCTGTCCAAATTTGGCTTTCTGTTCGATGTCCAAGGCCTTTGTAAGGTCCTGACTACGAAAAACTAAAATGTATGTGTGACAATTTAGGGACTGTGTTTAGTTCATATGCAGATGGAAAGCAAATATTAGAGAATATTCCAGACTGCAAAATGCTAGTTTCAAGCCGTGCAACTTAAAATTACCGCGTCCTGAAATCCTGACATTCTTCGAATTGCTTTGCAGAAAACGCTGATGATGGCAGTATCTATCGCAAGCTGCGAACGATTCTTCAGCAAAGTGAAACTGGTCCTTTCATACCTCCCGAGCTTCAATGACTAGGAATAAGTCAGCTTTGATGAGTATAGAAAGGGACATTTGTGTACTTTAACCGGAAAACACTGGATATATTAATGTTTCGATGGAATTGCGTTTTTTTTTAACACAGCAAGGCACATGATTTGCATTAAAAATTTATTGGACAATCCAAATCGAATGTGTTTCTTTTTGAAAGAAATTGTCGTTTGCGGTTGCAATATGCTGTTTGATTTTTGTAAGACATACAATTTTGTCTGACAACACTATGTAGGCTTATAAATTATGATAACGTTATTATTTGGATGTTTTTATATTCTTCATAATAAAAATAAATGGGTTTAGAAGTATGGTATGGTCTTCATGGATAAGTTATATTTTATTTGCTGAAAAGTTCTAACCAAAATTTAACACAAATATATTCCATTTGAAAACATCTATTTTCTTCATGGTTTAACTTTCGTAAAAATTGTGCCTATATCTAAAATTTAAATTATTAGAAAGAGCGCACATTAAAACTTTTCCATGGGCGCCATTTTGCATAGATTCTCCGTTTCGCAAAACATGTAGTGGGGTTGCGTGAGTTTAAGGGTTCCTCGCTTTTGTTTAGAGGAAATTATTTCTTGCTTCAGTATGTTGATGCGCCATTATGAAAATTTTTAGATCACCGTGCTGCATTCAGATTCCAAGTAGGCCAGTTAGTTCTACAGGAGGTTGAGTGCAAAGAATATTGATAGGTGTTGCGTCGCTTGTTTTTCATTGATGTGCAATTGAGAAGAACGTTTATGTTGCATCGAAGTTATGCGATGTTGCCGATGTACAGTTCACAGTAGGGAAAGAAGGCCCCCTTGAACTTTTGCAGTTTATTCAAAAGTATAACCTTGGGAACTCTGTTCCAAACATAGTGATATTGGTGCGGATTTTCCTCACAATTGCCGTTAGTGTTGCTACCTGTGAGAGGAGTTTATCGAAACTAAAACTGATCAAGAATTACTTAAGATCTAGTATGAGCACCTTGCGGTTGAGAAATCTTGCTGCACTGTCTACAGAGCAACAACTGACATTGGCAGATAAATAAATTTTGACATTGCCATTGAAGAATTTCCCAATAAAAACGCAAGAAAAGTTACTGTGTAGAAAATTGTAGTTTTCATTTCAGTAATAAAGATGGTCCTAATTTTTTACACTTTTTTTACTATTTTCCCTATATGTATGTCATTTTTGCTTTTTGTTTAACTGTTACAATATTTGAGTTTTTTGTTGTGTATTTAAAGCATACCATATTTGAGGATGTGAGAGTACTGTAATATTATAATGGTGCACAAACTAGTTAATACATATACAAAGCTTTAAGAGCCAGTCACTGTGCAATATGTATTTTTATGGGCTTGGAGGCGCCAAACTCAAGGGACGCCCCGGACAGCCCACACTCCAGCTACGCCACTGCCCCAACGGCACATTATAACATCACGTGACAACTAGGCATTGTTCAGTTCAGTGATAGAGCGGCCGCCTCGCAATTGGAAGATTGGGTGTTCGATTCACCGACACTAAGTAAATCGCCGTAACTCTTCTTGGGCAAAAGCATTCACCTCAACTGCCCTGGTAAGAAGCATGTTTCATGCGTTGGCATGCCGCTAATTGCCGCTGCAAAAATTATAAAGAAACATTTCTTGGCAAATCTCACGCCATTTTTTAATGTTCAGTGGGATATTTTCAAATAAGTGCAATAAGCTGTACCCTATACATTAGGTGGGCTTATCAGTTATCAACATTGCATTTTGGCGGTTGAGGTGAAGAACTCTGCAAAGGTAACGTTGCTCAGTGTTAGCAAAACAGCTGTTGTTTTTGCATGACATAATGGTGGCGGAAAATGACGTTCGTGAAGCGGGGTTGTGCGGATGGTGCGATTGCGTGGGTGACTTTGAGTGCAAATTGTCGGTTTGAACTGAAAGTAGAGTGAATCAGAGCTCGCCCATAGGCAGTGTGAGTTTCATAAATAGTCTTTGTTCAGCGGTATACTTAATATTACCGCAGTCAAAGAAAAATCCATTTAAAAAAAAAGCTTAGAAAAAGAGTCGCTCTCATTTTGATGAATTTGAGGCAAGAACCTTAGTCTGAATACCTAACGCAAGGGTAAGCGATATGCTTAGGTAGGATTGTGGTGAAGGCTTTTGTTAAAAAGGATGTTAATGGAAACGGTTGTGCAACTTCGCAATGACTGTACGGAATAAAGTTGCTCAACGCAATTACCGTCGAACGTACGACATTGTAATCACTCTTGAGCATCCAAAAGGCCTATGTCTCACCTGGCATGATTTGGTGATATTTGCCGTAAGTAGTAAGCAAAGGTTTTCAATTTTTTCAGTTGAAGGCTGTCTGTGTCCAGAAATTCATATTTGATTCTTCTTGTACAGTTACGCAACAAAAGGCATAAGATTGCGGTCAACAGTGTTGCGTTTTAACTGATTTGCTGCTAAATCTAGCAGGATTTTCTCCCTGTTCGCTGTAAAATTTCTAATCTATCAGTTAGCTGACTTTCTAGCAGGATTTTACCAACAATTTGGCAGGTTTAACAGGTAACAAATTCCTGACCAAAAACCTGTTTCAACAGTTTTTCAATATGAAAACGTTTACCCCTTCTTCATCGAAAAATATAGGTGACCGGTTAGCTCTTTCGGTAAAGAGCTGGTGTGGCGGCCTGGAGATGGCGCCACATGTAAATAAATGGTCACCGCTAGATGGTGCCCATAAGTTACAAGTCACTGTGATAGTCACCACAGGCGAATTATCCTAGTTCACTTATCCCTATATAATGATAGTGCAACTTAGTGGCAGTAGAGTGAACTCGTCGAGGGAGCTCTATTGCTGCTGGTTGCTTTCCTGTTAGCTCAGTGTTTCTCAACCCAAACTCTGGATGAGTCCGCAAACACGAGGGGCAAACACGTTTGCTGTAATACCCTCACACAACAATAACTGTATCAACTTCATACTATCGACGCTTTTGTTCGAACAGCGATTAAAATGCACCTAACCACCGTGAAACAGAAAAATTTGCTGTTCCATGTGGCATTTATACTTTTGAGGTAGCGTGGTCAGCAGCTTTAAGCTCAAAGTTGTTACCTAAACTGCAGTTTTTTTGCCGTCTTAGTTTTTAATTGTTAAACGAAAGCAGGCGTTTGTATATAACAACAATTACTTGAAACTTCGATTTACTTCAGTCGTGGTAAACGGTGAAATCTGGCTACAGTTCAGGTTATGCTTAGAAGTCCTTGCTTACAGATCTCTCAAAGAAGCCGAACTGCGTCGGCATCTCGAGTAAAAATATGTAAAAGACGTTGACGAAGTCCTTAAAACTTTTTAAAGAGAAAAAATTCCAGGTAACGCGAAGTCGTACTTATCGTCTATCTACTTTTAGGAGTAAAAACTTACTCCCAAAGTAAAGCAGTGCGTGCTTCTTTTTCTGATGCGTGGAAAAATGCAAGAGCAAAAGCGCCTTACACAGCAGGA
>JGI24158J21664_10008547_pt1 | contig 13630 bp, 7 predicted proteins | sample Ectturendosymbi3_FD_21664 | JGI IMG/M metagenome (IMG submission 21664) | reverse complement strand
AAGCGAAGTGCTCGCTTGGAGATGAGCACTGTATTGTAAAGAGAAAAACGCTGTCATAGAAAAAGCGCATGGAAAGGAACTGCTCAGTTAGGCCTTCTTGCGCGAAAGTAACGTCGAAAACACGCACCACCTTGTAGCATTATCACAATAAACCCTATTGCTTTGAGAATCAAAGAAACGAAGTATGCATACGTTCTTATATGTAATAAGCTGCAGTGGTTACCTCTTGCTTAAAATAACCAGCATTCCTGCACTGAATTGCGAAGTTCAGGTGCGATATTTGAAGCAACGCAAGCTTTTTTTTAAACTATGTGCAATAGTTTCAAAATACGTCCAACACATTTTTCCTGTGGGGGCGAACATTTTTCTTAGGGGATCTTCGTCCCCCCCTGGTTACGGGCCTGTGGACTTCTATACATCACAAAAAACAAACATTTCCTTGAGTACTTTATCTGCTTTAGCAAAATTCGATCTTGCAAACCAGGGTGTGCGCCAGCCAGTCCAGCTGCACACCTTCAATACTCAACTGCCCGTATTTGAAGAGACCTTAGCGCAGCCTCATTTTGTAGTTGTAAATTGCCCTGACGTAGTGATGCGTGTGTTTTACTCCATTTTAACGCGCAGCCTGATATTTTTGCAGTTATGAACTGCTGTGTTGTGGCGTTGAGTGTATTTTCCACCGATAGCCTTACTTGGAGCGCTGATAGTTTATATTCACTGCAATGACACATGAAATAAGAGGAGTGGATGCAGAAAAATATGCATATCATATGTCAACAAACTTCGCCTAAACGTTGGTTTGGAAACATGGAAATGACGTCAAATTGTGACGTCACAAACAGCGCACACTAAATACAAATGGCTACCACATGACGCTGAAACGAACCCCTCCATGAAAATTTTCTGCGCACACCACTGAATGTGGAGTACACTATGTAAATGTGCAACAGAGCACACTATGGTGCTTGTTAACACGCCATTAAGTTCGTGAAGGTGGATAAAAGTAATATTGAATACACTGGTTTGTGGAAAATTTAGGGAATTTTAAGCTCAACTTCAGGGAGTTTCCAGGAAATAATTGTGGGAACCCTGCCAGCAAAGGGAATCACCGTAAAGTTTCTTGTCTGGGAGAACACAGCACGCCAGGAACTTCAGCCCCTTGAGTTAAAAAGCAAGGTAACTATAGAATTTGCCGATACCGGCACCTCCAGGGGGTTGTATAAAGAACGTAATTGCCGAATTGAAGTTATAAGCGAATTGAAATGCATGTAGAAGATACCATAGGCACCGAACGAAATGCAACGTTATAGGCGAATTGACGTTACATACGAAGCCGTTATGAACGAATTCAACTATATACAGTAGAACAGATTTACAAGAGGTTTCAGGCCCAATTCGGATTAAATTAAAAAAGTTAGTTTCGGGGCATATTGTTTATTTTTAGGGCAAATTTTTTCCGCCCCGCCCTCCCAGTAAAATGCCTTCCCGTACGTCTATGGACCTCAGGTCAAAATAAGCGACAGTTTGTGAATAACCAACCACTGAGAAGTACTGTACTTGATCTTCGACTTCAAGAAAATTTCTTTTTGTAACCTCGGGCTCAAACCCAAACTCTAACCCCTAATCATCAGTTCTCAGCACATTCGATATCTCAGCGAACAGCCAGTCACCGCTTGCGAAATGCATGACCTGGAATCCCACTCTATTTCGCAAGTCAGGTATTTCGCTTGACGCCGGCATATGATGCGGTATTGGTGCACTTTTTTCTAACGCAACATTTTGCAAGTCCGGGCAGCGGCCAATATCGCAGCTGACCCTGGTCCCCGAAACAGCGGCGGAATGCCGTCCCAGGTGCTGCAAATCATTGGCGTCGCCAGGGAGGGGCCCAGGGGGTCATTTCCCCCCAATTTTACAGTCATTTTGTGCTTTGAGAGGCGGTATCCCAAACAAAATAGTGTTATTCGCCTTAATTCAAATTTTTTGGCCCAAGAAAATTTTGGGCTGACAACGCCACTGATACCATTGGCTCGCAAACCAGCGCAGCATTCACTGCGAAAGTAGCTGCGTGGCCGACGGCCAAAGCAGGGGGAGATGGGCGCCGCAGACCACTCGTTCACATCAGGCCTTTAGCCAGGTTTTCAAGGTTTGGAGGGGAAAACACATTTTAGGGAAGACTTTTGCTAAGCACGTTTAAAACAAAATTTTCTGGGCAGAACAAAGTTTGGGGCACCGTTGCTACTGGCCCGGTTGACACCCCTGAAAATCAGGATGAGAATGAAACTGAACTGACACCTGGGTTTGTTTTTCAGTCATTGACCAAAATATTTTTGTAATGACCGAAAAAATTTAAGTCAATTCAGTCATAATGCCTGAAAAGGTAGGCGTCTGGACACTGCTGTGGTGAGTTTTCACTATGACGAAACAAATGACTAAAACGCCTCGTTGGAAAGGGAAACCCAGACTGACACCAGTTACGATGCGGCTGAACTGCCTTTGCGCAGCCAATCAGAAACCGCCACGTACAACGATGAAGTCGAATATATTGATGGCGAGACACCGGGTAAAAAAACTACGCTTTGTTCAGCGTAGCACAAAGCAAGCAACAAGGGGGGGAGACACGTCACAATGCAGCCGCCGCCGCCAGGCGCGTTTTTGCGCGGCCAGCACGGCGGTGTAGTCCCTCGTTTTGCGACCAGGCCAGCGCCCACCAGCACAGGTTACGAGATAAAAGTACAAAGTGTCCTCCGTGGGCAGAAAACGCTCTCAGTAGGGACCGGGTCTGCCTCGTGGTGGGCCGCCTCGCCTGCAAAGGAAATAACAACTCAACATTAATGACATGGGCGTATCCAGGGGGCATGACCCCCACAAAAGTTTTAGCATATCTACTTATTTTGTGCTTTCACAGGCGGTATCCCAGACAAAATACTGTTGCATCCTTAAAATCAAGCTTTTTGGACCCCCAAAGTTTTTGGTCTGGTTGCGCCGCTGATGAACAACAGGTTTGTTGGATGGGTGCGCAAGAAGCCTCCTCATTTTTGGTGTTGACAGACTGTTCCACCAAAAACCAATTCATGTTGACTATGGCTGGACAGCAATCAGCCGATATTTTCGGGGGAGGGGGTAAAATAATTGCAACTTGTTGTTACACCTAACAACTAAAAAAATGTTTTTCAAAGGTTTTTTTTTGGGGGGGGCAATTGGCCGGTTGTCCCTCTTGGTTGCGGGCCTGGTCTATTTTTAGTTCGGTTATCAATAATTTTTACTAACCGGATAACGGATTAATGCGTTATTTGTATCTTAGCCGCCGGTTCACGAGATTTGCGTGACGAACTGATTGTCAAAAATCGTGACACAGGTTTATTGCAAATATGCACAGATGAACTGTACGAGCGTATATGAAATGAATCACACTGCTACCGCTACTGCGACGCATTGGTCCATCGGGAAGGTGGTACTTGTGCTAAGCACTGGCTGACAACCACTGACGTAAACTGACAAAGCTTACGCTGAGCAAATGCCGATTTTTGGCAAAAGGATACTTACGAGAGGAAATTGGCAGTTGACCGTCCGGCCAGTCTTGTTTCCAAACAGGTGGCTGGTTCTTGGTAAGCAAGCAAATGAAACTTATTTAACTCCTGGAGAGCTTTTTTCAACTCATACCGGCTTCAAATGGACTAACTGCGGGTGTCATATTGCGATGAACAGCTCCGAAGGTTCAAACCGAATCATAGAACAAGTTATCATTGTATTCGCTTCACGCACGTCAGCAATCAAGGCTTAAAACGCGCTGCCAGCGCATCGTTTGAAAACCAATGAAACACTAACCATTATCAGCGCACAGTTTAACAACCAATAAAACACCAAACATTAGTGCATCGTTTAAAAACCAATAAAACACCAACCATTTTCCGCCTCCGTCGCGCCTGTCGCCTCGGTCCCCGAATCCGCCACGTCCACGTCCACCGCGATCGCCGAAACCGCCGCGACCTGCGCAAGAAGCTGCAGCGTTTTGTCAAAAGATCAACTTTTCTTACGAAGATTTGTTATTTCGCACATTTGCAGGAAAAGCAGACAGTGGCCAGTAGTGATGAATCGGTAAAAAGCGGACTTAATTCCAAATGGAATGCGTGATTTGATAGTAAAGCTTATTTTTGTTGCAGCATAGAAATGAAAAGCTTTTCAATGAAGCAGCAATTGCAGAAAATTATCCTTTTCACCCAGAAAACGTCTTTTAAGTGGACGAAAAAGTTTGCATAGTTTTTGTACAAAACGCTTCTATCAACAAACAACTTGGGTTCAACACTTTTGAAGAAAAAACATTCACGCACCTCGGTCGCCGCCTCTTCCACCGCCAAAACCGCCCCGATCGCCGCCATAACCGCCTCTGCGGTCGCCGCCGAAGCCACGCCCGCCAAAACCGCCTCTTCCGCCGCCACGATCGCCGCCAAAGCGGTCGCCACCGAAACCGCCGCGTCCGCGTCCTCTGCCTGCGAACAAACCGACGATCGGGTAAGATCGAATAAGATCGGCTGCGAAACTCGGGTGAGATCGGACAAGATCGGCCGGGAAAGTCGAGTCGACGAAGACGAGGGTCGGTGTCGACTCCACGATTAATGCAAGGAGCAAATTAGAACCTTTTCACAAATAAAAAAAATATGTCTTCTTTCGTGTCGGATCAGACATTTTAAAGAATGGTCCAACACAAGACAGGAGCGCTACTGGTTTGCGACTGTGAGTATCGCTTTTGTGCACAGAACGAACAAGAGAAGTCGATTTTTTGTGTCGCATACTGGAGAGAAAAACGTGAGCGAAGATCAAGGATCAAACGCTGCAGGGGCCTCTCCGAAAAGGCACGGTAACAAAAAAGCACAGAACGTGAATGCACACCCGGGTGCAGGACAGGCGAGAAATTCAGGCGAAGCGCAAAGCTATGTCTTCGAACTTTTTCTGCTCGCCGCCCGACACAGTATTCACTTCAACAACAACGTTCCCGTGACATCCGGGAAACATGGTGGCATGTAGTAACATGGTCGGCACCCGCTTTCGAAAACCTCGACAGAACTTCTCCTGTCGCGATGTCATTATTTTTTATTGCGATCGACATTATAGAACGCCGCAAGCACTTTACCACACAGCCCCCCCCACCCCACTATGCCCAAGTTCAAAGTCTCACCGGCAGGTCGTGCGATGTGTGCAGGACGTTTGCTCGTCGGCACTACGAATAAAATTCCAAGGCGGATCGTGAAAGAAGCGCACCGTTTTCCAAGTTCGCGCGAACCTGGTTTTTGGTTTTAACCGATTTGTCGCTTGCCGATTTAAAATTCTCAAGTCGTGAAGCCTCACCCCAACTCCCCCAGCATCGTCGTTTTGGCCCCGGTCATGACGAAACTGGCCGATCTGACCTTGAAACTACAGGTATCAGCGTCGCCGTAGCGTCGAGTACCCAGTGGCACATTACCCCCACAGATTGACGCCGCCGCAAGTAGTACAAGCATGAGTTTCTCGGGGTTGAAGACCGCGTTGGAGAAAAGGTTATTTTTTTCACAAGCGTGCGAATGTAAGTGCAAGTCAACGAGCAGGATACTCACCTCCTCCGCCTCCGCGAAACCGTGCTGCAAAACAAGAACAAAAAACATTGGTCGTGCACAGTTATGGCCTGCGCTGCAAAATGACAACATCAGTTTCGCAAAAACGTGAGAGCGTTGCCCCACTAACTACTTCCTTCCTTAGCACAGCTTTCTTTCAACAGAACGTTTGCATGCGCGCGAATTATAAGCCAGCTAAAACGTGACTTTAATAATGCACCAGTAGGAAAAGGGCGCCGTACCGACATTGATTCCGAAGTCGCTGCGAGCGGCTCCTTATTTGCTCAACAGATCAGTATTATGACGTTACAGAAAGCGATTTCGCCTAACTTTAATACTCTTCGTGCATAGAAAAAAGGCGCTCACAAGTTTCTTCTTTGTTAACCACATATACTCACTAGTATGCAACTGGTGCTTAGTGAGTTAATTCTATTCCCCCCACAAGGGAGATTAGATGCATGAAAAGCTGGAAGAGCTTTGCTTCAGAGGCACATGTTGTTGTAAGGAATTTACAAGATCCAAATCATAAGGCTTATTATCGTACCTGGTCCGGCAGTGGACCTTTGCTGGGCGAAGCTGACGCTCAACTTGCTGCCGCTGAAGTCTTTGTCTGCGAGCAAAAGATGCAAACTTAAGCGCCAAAGAGCAGAGCACTGAGTTTGCGTGGATTACATCATCGTCATGGCAAGTGATGCTGAAGCAACACCAGTGATGGAAGTGCTGTTGCAACCTCTCGGTTGGCGTAGCGTTGAATGTGCAATTCACCACGAACGGGATGTGCGCAAAGAATAACACCCATATACACATATGTGGCGCGAACAAGCAATAACAGAGTGATCATGGCGTGTGATCTCTGTTGTTGCTTGCTGCCACAGTGCGAAGCTTTGCGCACTTGCCGCTCGGGCTTCCCGATCGCAACAGTGCACGGTATTTGCAGCTGGACATCAAAATTAGATGTGACAGTTTGGAAATTGTTAGAACGGCAATTGGCTACAAACTGCACCGCAACGCTTTTACTGATGGAACACATACATCAATGGCTAACACTAACAGAGGTCCATGCTCTTGGGAACGAAGGTCAGGTATCCCTGTACAACTACGAACAAAAGCTGCGGATCAGCAAAATTCCGACAAGAAGCGATTAAAATTAACAAACTACGCAATTTTATTTTGTTATGGCGAGGTATCCACTGTAAATCCTTACTTTCTTTGAGCAACTAGTCACCACGAAGTCGGCAAAGTCTAATCCAGTGGTCCTCAATGTTTTTTCGTATTCCCCCTTTTAAACCCAAAGACTGTCAATTCCTCCCCACAAAAATAGGAAAAAAGATATGATTGCAAAAACTTTACACCGCTTACTGCGAAGAAAAAAAGACGAGTATGAACCAAACAGACTCTTAAAAACGCCTGCCACCGTTGTTAATGCAGCTTGTCCATGCATACTGCAGACATTCCCATCGAAACCAATCTCTTTGTGTAGTTTTTTTGTGTTGATAAACAAATAATAAAAATTAAAGGTTTTTTCATCCACAGCCTTTCCTCCCCAATTCCTCCCTGGAACAGATTTCCTCCCAGTATTTAAAGATTCCTCCCTTAATGAGTCCAAGTGGCACCCGTTTGAGAACCACTGGTCTAACCTATCAGCAAGTGTTTTCGTATGTTAAATCCTTACTGTTGAACCAGCTAATGGCAGCCTTAGCAGATGGCGGATCGTCGTATGTAACCGTGCACTCGCCCTTTGGAACGCCTGTCATTTTGTCCATGTACAGGTAGATGCAAGGCTCCCTTGTCTTCTTGTCTTTCTGCATGAACAAAAAGCATCGTCAAAAACACTTTAACATACAGCAGAGAGTTTCGTTTCAAAATTAACAAGTTATGCAGACCCATACTGACGTATTTCACAACGAACGACCTCTTCTTTTGCTATCACACAATCCGTACCTTGATCACTCCGATCTGTCCAAAAAATTCGGCAATTCTCTCTTTCGTTATATCTTCTCCCAGTCCGGAAACGAAAACTGTGTCGCTTTCCGGTCCAGGGGTGTTGTCAACCGGAGGCTCTTGATCTGCGCACAAGCAACATCACGTCTAGAGCTGTTTTATACAAAACGTCGTCTTGGTTGCTGATAACGAATCGTAACTTTTGTTCTGGTTTGTTCAACTATTGGTATGTAGTTTATGTATTAACTGTGTCTCAATTGTTTTGAGAACCTTTGCAAATCGCATTCAACTGACGTAGTGCCATTTGTGTCAAAGAAATCACCGAATTCTTTCAGCAGCGTGTTCTTGAAGCATTTTTACTCCTGAATGATTTTTTGTCCAACCACCCGTCGCAACTCATACCATACAGTACGTCCGCGCAAACTTGAAAATAACTGCTGGATCAAGCACTAAATACGTTTTGCATAACCTATCCAGTGGTGGAAATATTCCTGAAACTTGGTGCTAACATTGTTAGCAATAACCTTAGACTGGACTTAAACAGGCTTGCACTCTAGCACATAGCTAATAGACATCATACTCTCTATTGAGATATCCAGGCAAGTTGCATTCTTTACTTGGCTGTTGAAAAAACTCCCAAGCAAATCAATTTCTGAATTTAATGACATGCCACATCATGACGTCACAAATGACGTGAGTGGTGTGCACAAGCACACAAAGGCAGATTTTTTCTGACAGATTTATGGAATAATCATGAGGTCCTTGTACTGATAATAATGTCATCACAAAACGAAAAAAATGGAATGCAGCCGTCAATATTGGAACTTGCTTTCTCAGATCCCACAGCACTGTTAAGAAAAGTGTACATGGACTAGACAAATCCAAAAACCAGGAAACATTTTGTAGAGCGAAACAGCAAAAAAGCAATACAATGAGGTCAAGCGCTGTCCTAATAATAACCTAACAAAAGCTCACTTGGAGCACCCCCAAGTGTTGGAAATAGAAAATATTTAAGATGTGCTTTTCACTACCTAATTCATAATGATCTGTTACATCAATTGTGTATACAGTCTCAGGGTAAGAGCCATGTGAGTTCTACCGAATATTATACACACACTCACAAACCCTGTTCAACCAAGGTATATCTGTTGATGTTTAATAGAAGCCATTTTGAAACAGATTTTTTGTTTGTATGTTTCTCTACCTGCACATTCAAGTTGAACTACAGCCTCTGTAGACTGTCATTCGAACAGAGAAAACTATAATTTTTGACACTAGGAATGTCCTATGGAGTGTTTTGAGTATTGTACTCAACACTACAGAACATTTCATTGTTTATCTTTTGAAATGTTGCAAGAACTCCCACATACAGTGCTAAATGTGTCACACAAAGATTATGCAAGGATTTCAACAGAAACATTTCTCAAGCAGTGTTTGACATCAATCGGATTTTTTCTGTCCACTTGTGCCAACAGCACTGACATATGCAACTACATGATATATCCCAACTCAATGAACGACTTTTGTACCATTTGTACTGAATTTTTATTAAAATGATTGACATGAAACAACATTCACCTGAACTGTCGTTCCTTATTGCTCCCCTGAAATGCCAATGGATCTGGTGCAAGGGTGCACAAACTTTTCGTTATTGCTGGCTGCATTATGTTTATTTTTATGAATTATGGCTGCCAGTGAGTTCATATTTTTGTTATTTTGCATTACTTCTGTTCTGCCTCCAGATATTTGTTTTGCTGTCTTTCTATCAAGTATCTTCATACAGTAGAGTCAACGAAGAGTTTTCATCAATGCACGGCCCCTGTGATTCATATTGTAATTACTTTGAATGGCTGCATGTTGTGCACCCCTGATGCTGTGCATTAATTACATTTCAAATTAAGAGCCAGGCAAGTAATCCTGCAATATAAATGTACACACACAATGCACAGCCAAGATCCAGCTCTAACACAGCCTGTGGTGGCCATTGAACACACTGTCATCGCCACTATAACCAAGGACAGAGTCCATGATCAGTTCTTCCCTATACACACACCTCAAGTTAGCATGGATTTTTTCACTTCAATATTCTTACCCAACCAGGCTATTACTTGCATAAATTGTTTAAGAATGTTTTCCTATTAAAATGAAGCAATCATTGAGTTCAAGACATGGCATTTAGCAGTCTAGTGCCACAACACAGCTAACTCTTTATGCATGAAAGCTAAGTCAAACTAACTTTTAAGTGCTGTGTCTTCTAAACCAACTCTTGCAACCAAAGTTGGTGATTGGTTGAGCAATATTTGGGCATGAATCGAAAAGCTTTTGTCACAAATGCATCTAAAGGTATTGTTTTCCAACCAGTACATGTAAAAAAAAGCACAACTGAAAGGAAAAGGACCTGGTAGGCATGTAACTGGCTAGTTCAGCAAATGCCAAGCACCATAACTCTCAGAAAGTAAATCCCAAGGCACACAACAAATTAATGTTTATGCTTTTCTGAAACCATTTTAATCTACAACTCTACTGTCTATCACCCACATTTTTATAATATACCACAGACTGCATGCTGGGTACTGTTACTATTTCTAGGTGTTCACTAGCAATGCTTACATTTGCTTCCTATAAATAGATTGAAAAGTCATTGAGTAAGATTTTTCAAGGCAATAATTCGGCATTTTCACAATTTTTAGTGGAAAGTTTCTATCTGTCAAATGGCCACAAGACAAAACTGTTTTTTTTTTCACTGAGACATTTCAGTCATATGTCTCACAGTTGCATTATAACTCGCTGCAAGTGTTCATTAGCCTATATTTTCAGACATTCTGACTGAAAGGACATAATTTCTTTCAGTCATTTCAAAAACAGTTCGGTCTATGACTACAAAAACCCAGAGACAAAACCATTGTTAATCACATAACTACCACCTCATCCTAGATGTACTTCCTTGCTGCTCTTGTGAATTAAGTATGATTAAACACTGTGGAATATTGCAGAATTTTGATTCACACTGAACTACAAACATGCAACCATACAAGAGGTGGCTTTTTTAGTAAGGCTGCTGCTAACTCCCACTGCTTTCCATTAAAAAAATCAGGGCAGATAAATCGCTGAAATTTTAGAAACATCCGAGCAAAACAACAAGTTTGACTAATTGCAAGCTTCAGAACTATTGAACTACTACTGACTAGCTAAATTCTTAAAGAACTTGAAAGCCTTAAGTGTAGCACGAACAACATTTTTTTAAAGGGAAATAAAAACAAAAATTGGTAAACGTGCAATTGTACAAACTTTACTATCTACCTTTTTTATTTTGTACTACTTTAATTTTCTACAACTTCAGCGCTGGGGTCAGCATCGAAGCACACTAGTGTTCCCAGCAATTAGCTTGTTTAGCACTGTTTGTATTGTGACACTGACATACAGGGTAACATGAAAACAACAAGTTTTGAGTTGTGACCAAGGAAAGACTCAAAATGTAAAAGATTCTTAGGAAGATAATTAGTGCAGTGCATGGTAAAAAACTTTCTGCAAGAGACATATACAGTATTTGTAGGAAATTTATCTGCTTGAACAGTTGTCACCAATTCCTAAATGCTACAGTTGCAACTTGCACACATATTTTGTGGAAGACACTTGGGTACTAACTATGAGATAGTGTGCACAAAATCTTAGCTTTTCCGTTTTTGTTTAGATGGAACATCAGTAAAACAAGATACTTTTTCCAACTAGTTAATATTAAGGAATCCTTCCACAGCAATGAATCAGACGCTACGTTTGCCAAGTATATATTTTGCCTAATAAGCTGAGTAGGCATCTCCAGCTTGTAGTCAAATAGAATCTCAGTGAGGCATATCTCAAAAGCACCAGTCACAATATCAAACCACCTGTAAGTTTCACAACCTTCATGGGTGGTTGCACCCACATATAAACATCGCAAATAGCAGTGACACAGAACCTTGATGAGTAAGGTGAATAATTCCCACACCAACCAGAGGATTTATCATTGCCATTGCAAAAAATAGGTATTGTTACTAGGAATCAGTAAATTTGAAAAAACAAACACAAAAATTTTGAATCGGTGTCGATGTTGCATGTGATTAATTAGCAGCATCTTTGAACTATTGCTTAGCTAATAATCCAACATATCAAACTCTCTGATAACATTAAAGATTGGTGTCAGTCATTATGACATGCAGTTTTTGAAGACACTGGACTAGACCTCTTGTAGTTTATATCAAGCCAGATCAGCCTGACAAACTACAAAAGCACCAATGATTTTTGATTTGTGCCAGCAAACTCAATACGCTAATGCTACATCCTCAAGTTCTAGATTTTCAGGAAGTGAATAAAAAATAAAAGCATACTGGAAATATAAAAAACAAATTCTTGAGAAAGCAATCACTTGGAATACTGTGAGAAGTGAAGAATTTAGTGAGCATAGTCTCTACAAACACATAGAAATAAAGTTTGTAAGTAAGTCTTTTGTACTTATTCGTTGACACTGAAGATTTAGGACTGCAAACGATTCACAAACATCTCATTCTTTTGCCTGTCTAGAACCTAGCCTTAGTAGATAATAGTTGTCTCTCAAACACTTGGAAGGAAATACATCTACATCACCTCTGCAAAATCCGCAGGAGCAGATTAAGACCTACAGGTTGGAGACAACATGCACTCTGAAAACAGTGCATTTGGTGATATTTTTATATTCACAAAAGATATCAGCATTGACATTAAAAGCACCATTTTTGTGTCATTCAATTTAACTTCATCTTGAAATCATTGCAATTGCATGGGTTTTTGCGTAAGGACATGCAACTTCCTTTCCGATACTTTTCGGCTTTATTCCAAAACACTTGCAGCCAAACAATAATCTTGAAACAATTCAGCAACAAATCTATCTGCAGGTAGTCACAGTTTCATCTTTCTATTATAAATCAATCAGTGAAATCATGCTTTAAGTATTTTGGTTTGATTATGCAATTTCCAACGTCTGTTGGTGATGGCAAGCACATGACACAATCCAAAATATGGCCAACAAGGGTGAGAAGCAGTGCTCTTCAGAGTAGGTGTTTCTGTTAAGTGTTGGGGGCAGTTTGTATGCTCAGATTTAGCCATTTTTGCAAATTGTTGTTCATGATAACAATGTATGTGTACCAAATGATTTCACATTGAATTTAGGCATTCAAGCTATTTCACCATTTTGCCTCTTGAAAATCCCACAAGTGGCCTAGGGCTAGGCTTCACAACTCCGACAGTTTCCATTGTCAGGCTAGTGCGAAAATCATCAAGTTCTTTAATAATTAGTACATTTGCACGTGCTATAGATTTGTTAATATATTGTGGACTGATCTGCAAAAAAACGCCAGGCTTAAACCAGTCTGCAGGGCAAAAAAGGTTGCTGACCCCTGTCTAGTGCACCAGAGAAATATCTGCTGAAACAATGCAAGGTCTGTCTGCAAAGTGGGAGCAGAAGGGATACACACTATTAATATGTGCACTGCAGTTGGCTTTGTGTGTGTGGTGTATTGCTTTTGAAAACGTAACACCTGGAAACCAATTATTGAAAAACTGGGCTTCAAACAAAAATTTTCATTGTTACTCCTCTTGTACTTGGTTTTACCTACTTTGCAATACATTCTATTAGGCAGCCAAAAAACATTAAAAATACAGCGGCATTCTGGGGAGAAGTTAGCCTGGGAATGCAGGTATTCGAAAGTTGCAAGAGCTTCCCTCAAGCAAAAGTGCATAAATTTACAAATTAACACTTTGATAGCCAGTGTACGATATATTCGTACTTCGATTTCGATCTAAAAAACAGCAGTTTTTGGTTGCCTTACCAACGCCACAACTCCTCCGCCAATTGCGCTAGAGAGCTGTTCAATGGCTTAAATGGATCGGCCAGTCTTCTAGTCTGCACTCGAAAAAAATTTTGGTTGGGGGGTGCTGATTTTTTGTGAGCGACGTTATAAGTTAAGTGGCTTTGGGTCATTTTGGCTATGCTGCCTGGCCTAGGGCCCAACTGCTAGGCCAAAGTGTTTCGCTGAAGTTTTCATTAGAAACTAGGCTCGAGTCCGAGTCTTTTGAGCCTTTGATCGACNTTC
>JGI24158J21664_10008546_pt1 | contig 13631 bp, 8 predicted proteins | sample Ectturendosymbi3_FD_21664 | JGI IMG/M metagenome (IMG submission 21664) | reverse complement strand
GACAAATTTGAAGAACTTGATTTTTCCTGCTTACACTGATTACATTTAGGAAATCTAGAAATGGAGCTATCGGAATTTTAAGAAAATTGTATCTGGATAACAAATTCTACGACATGCGTGAAACAATTTCGAAGATAGAAGGAATGTGCGGTGTTGATATAACGTTGCCACATATAACATTGAATTTGTAACAGCAAGAGTAGAGTGAACCTAGTCGAGTGGGGGAACTGTATTGCTCATATGTTATGCTGAGGGTCGAAGGTTCGATTCTCTCTTCAAGTGGCTGAGGGCGACGCAGCAACATATGACAGCACGCTAGTTCTGAAATTGAAATTCTTGAAGTTTGAAATTCTCTGCCAAATGAGTTTAAGACAGTGAAAGTGAAAGCACTTGGTATTGCTTTCCTTACTTTTTTTGGATCATCTTATGCGTGTGAGCAGCTGTTTTCAGCTGTGAATTATATCATATCTGACAGCAAAAAGAGACTATGGCCTGAGTGCTGCATGTGTTTCTCTCAAACTTAAAAAATACAGTATGAGTCAAGGTTAGACTAATTGTCAGCAAAAATCACATTAATTGTTCAAAATCATGCCAAATGGAAACTCTTACCTTTCAATAAAAAACTGTTTGTATCTGGAATCGCTGTTATTGCACGTATTTTTTAAGACAAAAGATGTTAATGCATATTTTTTTTTTCTAACCTAAACATAGTTGGCCCATTCAGGTTAAATTGCCGTGTTGGCACTTTGGAATACTTAAGTGAGTTAAGGGGTGCCGTTTAGGCACTCGGTCTATTAAAGGTTCGCCATCACTGTCCTAGATGAAGTGTTCAAGTAGCTTCAATACCACTGTGCCAACTGCCACAGATCTGTAAACTGATGTGTCAGTCAATAGTCATATTCCCATTCTTGTTTTTGCATATGGGAACTGCAAGAATTGGGTACAAAACCGTGAACAGTGCACATATTAAACAGCAAATTGAGAAAAAAGCATAGAGATTCACCTGCATAAAGCAAGTGCTCTGCTAAAATAAAATCAGGTCCTGGTGCCTTGTTCAAGGGCAGCTTTTGAAAAAGTGTTGTCACCGAAACAACAGAACACATGGGCATTTCAGTACACAGATAGTTCTCCTTGCAATCTATGCTGTGTTCCACAAACTCTGCAGACTCATCGACAGATTTATCAGAATTTAATATTTCCTTGAAATAGTCTTTCCACATTTTAACAATTTCTGAACCACCCTTTACCCCACCCACCAATGTTGGTATAGTNATGGAGATCTGGGCCCCNACTTAGCTTATATTTCGGTTTTAGTATTCTTTTTCTTTTCGGTAGGTTGTTGTGTTTTTGCGTTTTTCGCAGTATTGTCCGGTGATTTAGGGTTTTACTATAGCCATCCACATCCAGATTCACGGTCATTTCTCAATTTTTTTCTGAGTGTTGGCTATTGGGATTCTTTCAGCTAAGTTTTCCCCAAGGCAGTTACGCCACTGTCTTGAGTAATGACTGAAAGAGCGCTATCTCAAGTACAAGGGACAGAGATGGGATTTCTACGAAGAGTTCACGGCGTGACGCTTCGCGACAAAGTGGGCAGCTATGAAATTCGTAAAGTCCTGAATGTCGAGCCACTTTTCCGATTAGAGACATCTCAGCTACGATGGTTCGGCCATGTGGCCTGAATGCCCCAAGAAAAGTTGGCGAGGCGAGTCCCGTTGGCCACAACTACGGGAACGGACTTCGTCCCAGCTTTGATGTGAAGCCAGCAGAACTATCAGAGGTTGCTGAAAACCGTGAGGTATTTCGAGTACTCCTAGGGCTGCTGCTCCCGCGAGAAGATAAACGGGTGTGACAACTGAGCGAGAAAAACAAAAAGAGCAAATAAAAAGCTTCCCGTTTTTTTGCCAACACGAATGACTGTGGGCACCAATGCGTTTTCAAAGCATATCTCCACTGTGTACGAATATACATCTTTTTTTCTTTGCCCTCAACAACACGTTTGCCTAAACAAATACAAACACTGTCCTCATTCAGACCATTTTGACAAATTCCGCAGCTTCAGTGTTCGGAAACCCCTCTTTATAGACTTTCAGGTATCCCATGTGAATTTATTCACCGGTTTCACCGATTAAAAAAGTAGCGCATGTGTCACAACGGCGTAGCCTTTTACCCTTGACCTTTTGCGGAGGTCACAGCAAGCACGACACTGAACCAACGCATAAAGATTTTTAAATCGTCGAAGGCCCAGCTCGTGTGCTTCCCGTCCGCGGTCATACCGCCGACGCTGTTTTATTCCATTCGTGAAATAATTAGGTTCCCGACAAATCATCTTGATTCAAATCAACTCGTTCGTTTCAACCTGCCCTTGCGTCCTGCGTTGAGACATAACCCAAGACGGGTTATGTGAAGACGAGTCGCGCTGCCTTTGACCAAGTAATAAGCCATCAGCTTACATTCAACATCTGCAAACACTCATCGCGCTTGCCATTTGTCTCGTTTCTCAATAGGCTTGTGCGACTGGGGAATGCGCTGTAACAAAGAGCGCGTATCAACACATCGCCAGACTAAAGATGCTGCAAGCAAATCAAACTGAACAAACTTCGCCGACTGCTGGTGACTTTCTTTTTTGTAGAAAACGGAGACAGATACATTTTTATTTGTACAACAACAATTGATGCAAATCGTTTGTTAAAAGTGCAAATAGGAAATACAAAAACACGACTGCAGTTCGAGTGAAGTGCTTGTGACGTGCTTAATGGTCAATATGACGTATAATATAAAAAGATGCTATGAAAATGGGCGGAAGACGAAAGTGAGTCAAACAGGCCACGGGAAGAACTGCTAAGCAGGCAAGAGATAGGTGTAGGCTATGTATAGTTATAAGTACGGAAAACAACAACAAACAGCACATGGAAGACACAGTGTTCAGGGATGGATTGTGATATAGGAATTACTGCAGAGAAAGCACAATGCGTGAAAAAGGGAAGAACAGTATTGAAGACCCAACTGTAGCTAAGAACGTTTCGACAGGAATTGAAGGACGGACTTGCCATGTTTTTTAAAACATCAAAGTTTTGCTTATTACACAGACAAGGATTGTCAATAATCGAAGCCATTGTGCATTGGTTAAAATTTCACTTCTTTCGTCAAACTCTCGAAAACTTTGTTAATGACAAGAAAAAATATACTCCCAGTGGGCACGTCCGGGCTTACCTCGTTTTCATGATGCAGCGGCGCAACCAGAATGAGGCCGAAGAGGCCATGGCCCTCCCCGAAACAAACTTGCTAAGATTTTTACTCGTGCTTTGTATCAATTTTCAACTGTGAGAAAGACGTCAGTGACTGGCCCTTCCTGAGCTAAATTCTTGGCTGCGCTACTGTCGGGATGATGGCACAAACATACAGATAATGCATTACCAAGACATACTTGTAGCAGTGAGATGTGAGGCGCTATACTCGAATAAAAACTTACCAGATACTTTAAAGGTAAACCGAGTTAAACGATTTCTTCCATCCTGATGAGCGACCTACCGGACAACCTTCTCTAACGTCACAGCGAAGACGTGTAGGGTCCGCGACCGGGGGGGTGGCAACCGCGCAATTTCACCCCCCGAAAATTTCAAAAAGATTTTGCAAGCGCTAAAACTTTTTCAGTTGTTAGGGAACACAACAAGTTGCCATAATTTGCCCCCCAACAAAAACATCAGCTGGTAGCAGCCCTGCCTTATGTCATGATACGACAACAACCATGGCTCAAATCAGACAGACTCAGAGATAAAACGAAACTAAAAGAGCTGGCAAGCAAACATCGTAGTAAAATCGCTGAAGCCGCCTTCCACGATTGTTCGACCGGAGTGCGTGTTAGTAAGTGTGCGTTGCCGCTCGCCAGGCACTTCGAATAGTATGCGCACTTTGGCATCAGAAATAGAAAGACATTTTTCCTGAAATTCTTGAAAATTGTCCACACCAAATAGTACTTCGGTGATGGTTTTCATCCTTCAATAATATCCTCCCACTGTACGACGTACAAGGAGTGTGTGTGGGCACCACGTGACCATCGCGAAACGAAAATGCGGTGGAAAGCTTTGAGCTTGGCAGAAAACTTGTCAGCGAACAGGATGATGAATAACGAAAATAAATAAAACACCGCCTCCGCCGGCACCTGCAGAGCCGCGACTGGCAACGCCCCAAGTGTGAAAACAAAACCCACGAATTTTTTTTCAGTTCCTCGCCAACACACCAACACACGCCGGTTTGTTCAGCTTCACAAGATTGCCCAGGTCTTCATGTTTGGATCGAGAACTTTTTGGCGCGTTGCGCTTGCTGGTAAGCGACGTGAGCGCGAATCTTCCTGCTCAGCAATTCCTGCTTGACGAGCTTCACGTCCTGATCCGCTTGGTGGCGCAGCTGAGCGCAAAAACAGGATTTCCAGCTTATTGTTTATCTACTGCCGTTTACAAGATACTCCGAACAGAAGCTGGATACATTTTGCCGCTTTTGATTTAAAATGCCACTGCACAGTTTAAATATAACATAACACCATCAGTCAGGCCCGTAACCAGGGGGCGCAAATTCCCCCCCACAAAANTTTTCGCTCCTCCTGGAAAAAGGTGTTGAGCATAGGTCAAAACTATTGGACACAGTTTAAAAAATTTGGGCCCCTCTCAGAAAACCCTCCGCCACCCCTGGTGTCCCAAGCTGGTTACGGACCTGCCACCAGTACCGGCTGTGTCGAAGTGTTAATAAATAGTTGTACGTAGGGAGTTTTTAAGGTTTGACCTTGTATTTTATCTCAATACCGAGATGGCCGTAAGCGATGTTTCAGTGTATTTTGGCAATGGTCGCAAAGAAAAATTCTACTGCATTTTGAGTGCCCGTTGGAAAAAAAATGAGAGACCATTTCGGTCGTGCCAGACCTTACATGGACAAAAGCTGAAAATAATTTTGCATGGAAGTTATTCGGGCGAAGACTCCGCTGCGGTACAAATCGAAAGAACTGATTTCAAGTCTTTCGAAATGCGTGATTATGTTTGCTTGACGGAAGGATCACATTCGTCACTTGCTTTCATGATGACCGTGCAGCGCTAATCGCATCACTAGTCCAGCGCGACAACACGTGCTCAAAGTCGCCTTTTTGATCCAAATTTTAAACAAGATCAGGTTCTGCTCCAAGTTCAGGGAGCACATTCATGCACTGATAAGCATGGAAATAAACTCGTGAAAAATTTGAAGGCCCTGTTTCCACGTCGAAGAAAATTAAAACTTCGAGGCGATCCACTTCAGTGAACAAACATGATTAATTTGCAAAACAACTGGCCACGGCTTCGTACAACGCGAAGCATCGCATGAAAACGCTCATGCTGCTTTCAAACCCGGGTGCGTTCAACGTCTTATTTTTATTTTCCTGCATCGCAAACTGGTACATACATGTGCGTGGCATGAAAACGAACCGTCGCCTGAATAAGCTGAACCAGGTCCGTAGCCACAGGGGTCATTCGGGGCATTGCCCCCCAAATATTTTTGTGCCCCCCTAAATTTTGTTTTGCCCTGGAATATTTGTTTTAAACACATAATAAAAGCAAAAATCGTTCCCCCTAAAAATGTATTATTGCCCATCCAAACCTTATAATTCCTGGCTACGTGCCTGAGCTGAGCTAAGCGGCGCACCATATAGTGAGAGTCATTTGTCTGTATCAAAGTATAGTACACTGTGATGAAAGAGCTGATGTAAGGGAAAATTCGTAGAACACTTCGTTCGAAGCAGGACGTTTGTGATCAAACGATCTTTATTTTCTCGTGACGCACTCACTTTTATCTCTCCGCTCAGCTTGACCTTCGCGTCCTCGATCCTCGTCCTGAGGATGTCGATCTCGTGTTGGAGGCGAGTCACGTGGATCTTGCTGTTGTTCTAATGGAAAACAAAACTTTCTTGGTTACACGCGATGACACAGGTTTACCCACGCTGACACAGGTTTACACACGCTGACATAGGTTTAAATACGCTGCCACAGGTCCATCCACACAAGCTGATGCAGGATTAAACACGATGACACAAAATTACACACGCTCACACAGGATTACACACGCTGACACTGGGTTACACACGCTCACACAGGATTACACACGCTCACACAGGATTACACACGCTCACACAGGATTACACACGCTCACACAGGATTACACACGCTGACACTGGATTACACATGCTCACACAGGATTGCACGCACTGACACAGAACTACACGCGCTGACACAGGATAGAACGACAAGCGGACACGCTAGTTTGGCAAAGAGAGCGTTCAGCAAACGAGAACGATTTCACGGCCTGCTGGCATTCAAGATACGTTACGTCAGCAGCGTGATGAACACCTCTTCCAATCGCCCCCCTTCGTATGCGTCAGTGCTGCCGAAGCATCACCCAACGTCCTAAACCGTGAGAGCTCAGCAGCGATTGCGCAAGGTGTCGTCAAATGCCGGTTTTGAGACTTGGAACAACGCTGCAGTGTATTAACTGATGGGATCTCATTCGCGCGATCACTTCTTAGGGCAAAACCGAGACAAGTACGTTTCTGTTGCAGCGATCAAGGAACATGCATACATTATATGCATTACATATGTATACTTGTCCATAGATCACTTATGTATGCTTGTGCATACATAAGTAATGTTCAGAAGCCACTGGAGTGGAGACCACTGAGAGATAATGACGTCAGCAGTAATGGTGAGATGACGTGGTTCAAAACACGCTGGCGATGTTAGAGGTCATGTGACTTGTGATGCGTGTGAGATAATGACGCACGAAGGACAAGGGTGCAAGTAAAAAAGAAAAAACAGAAAACTGGCGTAGGGTCTGTGCTCAGACGTGCTGGCAATTAAACTTTTAAAGATTTTTTTCCAACTGAAAGAAAGTTATCGGCTTTCGCCTCAAGGGAAAAACGGTCATTAAACAAATTTTTTTCTCGCAATCATTTTTCGTGATGGTCTCCCATATGACCACTAACAGCAGTAACAGCTTTCAAGGTACACGCGGCCAATGGACTCTGACATTTTGGTGACAGAAGCTCCAAAGAAGCCCCAAACATATAAAGAGCAAAACAACTCATCATTTCTACATCTGGGAATACACGTCAGGTTTCGTCACAGTGACTTTCACAGGCACATACATCTCAGATTGAAATATGTATCTTACGTTTTTTTCAAAGTGCGGTCAACATCTTGATGAGGATGTGAAATTTCAACAATGCGAAATTACAACAAATTTCCCTTTACCTTGATCGAAGGCCGGGTGGTGGCAGGAAGGGTCGGGATTTTACTTTTCTTGGAATTGCTTTCACTTTCCATGGCGGTGACTAAACGCTGATGGGAGCTGGGCAATAAAAGAAGACTTGAAGAACAGAGTATGTCTAAAACCAACTTTTATTAAAACCTATTTTTACAGAGAGGAAACGATAATCGGCATTCGTTTTGCACACAAATGAAAAAGCAAAAATACCGGTAACTACGCTGGCAATGAGAAATCAATTTTTCACGCGCGTCAATCACACGGCGGGGGAATCACCGCCAGTGAAAGTCGCTACGGCGCAGTGGATGTGTAAACTCAAAATTCGAGATTTTTTCCCGGTGCTGAACAACGACCGACCTGTTCAACTCATTCTGCAGCCTGCGACAGATTTCCTCCAACGGCATCGTTTTCTTCTTTTCTTCGAAAAACTTTTTCTTCCAGGAATCGCGAACTGCGAGCATCAAGCGACGCTTACACAACGTTTCGAAACAAATTCATCTCTGTATTTGAGCTGCGGCAAAGTTTTGCAAATGCAACGAAAAATGCTCGCGAATCACATCGGTGAAAATCAGGCCCGTAGTCACGTGGGGGCAGTTACCCAAATATCTTTGTGCCCAGAAAAATTTCTTTCAAACATAATAAAAACAAAAATCTTTCCCCCTAAAAATGTATTCCCCATACACCAAAACTGAAAACCTGGCTACGGGCCTGGTGAAAATCCGAAGGCAATCAACATGTTGGCAAAGCTAGGAAAACCACAGGACGATAAATAATTAATGGTTCATTGTGGGTGGGAGCCAATGGATATCGCAAGGTGGTCGCCAATTTTTCAAATTTAAGGACAGATCTACAAGTAAAAATTTTCGCCCTTAATTCAAAATGTTCACACTGTATAAAAAAATTCTACCGGTTTGTTCACATTGGGTGCTGGCCTGTGCTAAAGTGAAGTGCTATTCTATAAAACAGTACAATGAAAATGGCGACTCGCACTTATAGCCGTGGCCAGGGTGTGCAGAGCGGCGAAGCATACATCTCCCATTTTGAAAACAAAAGAAGCCAGCTAATTTTGGGAAAAAATGCCTCATATTGGCGAAGATGTCGATAACCTAATTCTGCTATCCAATTTGTTTTCCAATGGAAGCATGTGAAATATTGCGGTATTTCTGTCACACCAAACTCAGGTTTTTGTACTCCACCTTTTGCCCCCTCCTAATCAAAAACCTGCCTACGCCCCTGGTGACACAAGGTACAAACAGCTATGGCAAAATGTGGTAAGAGTAAGCCGCGCAGAAAGGCAGTTCTTGCCTACTGTTACACAGCTGCTGAGGTCTGTGCTCGCGTTTTGCGCCCGCAAAAACTCTGGCTCGTTGAAGCTGTTTTTTATCACGATAAGGGTTGCCTCTCCTTTCGTGGTGGGGTGGTCGATCACACGACGGCTGCGGCGCTCTAGCTCCGTCTGGCGACTGTGCAAACTGAACTCTCCTGACGCCGAGTGGCGCTGCTTTCGCCGATAAAGATCCGAAAGTGAAGTTCTGACGCTGGGGCTTCTTATGCGGTTGCTTCGAAACTTCTACAAGCCTGTCTCTGAAAATGCTGGTAACCTTGATCTCGTCGCTTTTCTTCCTTTTCTCTGACAAGAACAAACAAATGTACAGGAGCTTGCAGAAAGGCGCGTATCAAGACAAGTGTTCAGCAAACTTTTCCGTCTCCTTTGCCAGCCCAGGAAACTCGTTTCAAACGTGATACGTCAAAATAGGCGTTTGCTTCAAGCAACCTTAGATAGTCACCAACCAAACTATTAAACAGCGCATAGCCCGCGAAAACCCTCGAGCAGACGAACGAGAGGCAATCGACGCAAAGTAACAAAGGCAGTTATCTTTCATTCATTGCTGTTCGCAGGGAAAAGGGACACAAGGCCAGTTGCGTAAAACGCGCATTTAGAAGACATTAAACTTATTATCCTGAGCAACACTCTCCGCTTCAGCTACTTCGACCCCATTTTGTGCTCTGTGGCTTCGTTCGAACCGCGGGGAAGAGACCTTATAACAACGATGGTATGTAACGCATGCGAAGGCTGAAAAACGATCTGCTTTCAGGGTGTGATCTCGCTCGTGCTCGTAAATCTAAAGCTCCTTCACGAAGCGTCGGTAATGTTTAACACGCATACAAATATAAAAACGCACAAGGCGTTGGTTTAATTGCGGCGACTTTAAATAAATGTTTGCAAAATCGTAATTTAATGCAGAATTTCTACCGACTGGCCGAATCTCTTTTTTCCTTCATATCTGTTGCTATTTCTCTACACAACACCAAAATCATAAGGAAAAGAAGAGAATCTTTTGGCAGCAGCCAAGTACAAGGGGAGGTTCGCAGCGTGGTGCGGTTGCAAAAGCTGACCTTTCGCGGCGATAGGTCGCCGATCGCGGCTCAAACCGGCGCAGTTAAGATCGTAATTGTTCGCAGCTGTGGCCGGCGAAACAATGGGCGCAACGCCACAAATAACGGGTACATCGGGATAATATTTCGTGTCGCAGTGTTGCGGGTCGCGCTGCGATGCGTCGACCGACAAGTCTTGTGCGTGTTACGCGTGAACTGGGCACATAGCGCGTGTGTTAAGCGTGCCTTTGTTCGCAAGGCGGTTCACTAATTCGATTTCTATTTCGGAGGCGACGGCACTTAATCGATTGTTGACGATTCCGCACGGATAGGTTCAAAGAACCGGAATTGTTTGCAGTAAACATGCGCAGCTGTTACGTCACAGACGCAATTATGATCGGTGACCTTGGTGTGAATCTTAACAGCACGGATTAATTGACAATTTCAGTCCAAGTATTATTGATTTTCCTGTCATGGCCCAGCAGCAAACAATCAGTCAGAGATATTTTTCATTCTTGAGAAGGCCAGCGTGAGGCGTATCCGTCCAATGCAGAAAAAACGCACACAAAAATAAAATTTTTGTATTATTACATATCTTTACGAAAACGAAACGGCGCTCGCCTCGTTTCGATGATTCAACTACATATTTATAAATATTTCATGTTTGGTTGATGTTTTGAACGAATGAGGGCTCAGTTTTCTAAAACAGGGAAAATGCAAAAAGCAGAGCGATTTGAAATGATTTCATCCATTAAAAACAGCAACAGAAACCTTATGTGCGCATCAGGACGAGTTTACTTCACCAACTTCGAAGGTCAAAGTCCACCAGAGGCCTGCTTAAAACTTGTTTATTGAAAATAGCACAAAACCGAAGCTTGCACACATATTTCTGCAAAATATCGGCTGAAATTGCAACTGACATTACGCAGGCCCGCTTTGAGAGAATGGAATTCACTATAGTTCAAATCAATTTCTTGGCGCTGTTAGCGAAGTCTCGTCTGCCTGTTGCGCAAAACCTACTGCTTGACCTCAGTGCCTGAACATCGCAGTCTCGTAACGTGATCTGCTTCCTTTCTCTGACAACTATACCTGGCTTTTTTGTCGGATGGACCAAGCCGTAATGCCGTCTGACGTCCACCTTATCGTTGAGAAACAGATAGTAGCAGCCCGGCTCTGGGCACTTCTCCCCCGGCACCGGGGCCTTCTTGACCATTTGCGGCCTCGGCTGGAGCTTGCTGCACGCTGCTGGCTTTCCTGTTAGAAACTTAAAGAGAAGTGCACTTCAGGCTGTTTGGTGCGAAAGCAACATTCGCATTGAAAATCGCGTAGAAGCAACTACAGCTGAAAACTATTTTTGCTTTACCTTGTTATTGTTTTTTTTCAAAACCCTTGTTTTGCTTTGACTAAAAGCCAGCGCTTTGCTTGTTACAGTGTGACTTGGAACGAAGGGGCCCAAAACCAAATCAAGTTTTCCGCTCGCACTTCTTATTCGGGAGGACATTTTTGACTTGGATGTCGTAGATCTGTGAAGGGTGGTGATTTCAACAGCCTTTGAGGCAGGAGGTCAGCGGATAAACAACCCTCTCTTGATGATCCGCGGGCAACCTGCTCAAGGCACGTTAATGCAGCTACCTTAAGCGTTGCAACTAACAGTTGTATCGGATAAAATAACAGGCAATAGACGGGAAGCTGATTGTTATCCAATGACATTTACAATGGTCTAAAATAGAACGCTTTCTGTTAGTTTTGTCGGCTTCAAGTAGCTACTGCATGAAGCCTGATGGCATCGTATTCGACGCAAAGCGAAACGCCATTGGCTTCTTCTCATTCACTAATAGCTTCGTATTCACGACATTTCACATCACGACGTCAACACAGTTTCGTTAACCCGATCACTGTGGTGACATCACGTACGTTGGGGGGGAAGTAATTCACCGCCTGTGATGAAACATTTCATCTTCCCGCTGTTTTGAGCAGCATGCCCGTTTATCAAGTCATTATTCTTGTACAAACTTCCAAACCTAGTACGGTCGGTATCTTTCAAAATCTGAAGGACACCAGAGACTTCCTGCAGCTCCCATCGCAGTCAAGCGTCAATGCCCTGCGCTGCTGGAAGCTTCTCGAAAAAGTGAAAATCCAACCTTAGTTTTGTTCAGCTCAGCGACTAAGGCAAGTACGGTTTGGCGCCCCCGCGACAAGCTTGTTTATTCAACAAAATGCTGGTCTTTTGCTGCTGAACGTTGCGTCGCCACTGATGCGTTGCTTCGCAGCATTGGCCATCAGGTTCAATTTCAAACATCCAAAGTCTTTCTTGTGGGGATTACTTTTATTTTGTTTAGTTGCCGACGTTTCGACACCTATTCAAGTGATTTTTGTTTTCTCATGGAAGTCGAGAAAATCTACTTTTTGAATAGGTGGCGAAACGCGAAATATCCGCAACTGAATCAAACACAAGTAATCATCAGAAGAATGACTTTAGATGTTTGAATGCATCTACAATTGGGCGCAAATGGTTTTCGGGCCTTATCGAAATATTGCTGTAGTTTTTTGGCGAAAATTCACATGTTTTTCTCAACGGTCAGTTGAAAGTAAACTGCTTGTAGCAAAGCAAGGCCTCGCCCGTATATTACCACGCGACATGTCCTTTATTGCTTTCACCCCACACCTAAATTCCTAACACAGATAGCAGAAACAAACAAAGCGTCATACACCCCACGGCCTTGAAAGAGAAGCAAACATGTTTAACCGCATGGCGGGGAGGGGTTGAGAGGTCACGATCACCGAAATTTTCTCAACAATAAGCGGCATACACAATGTAAGAAGGAACAACGCACCGGCAATTCGCTTCTGATTCATCTTGGACGTCGTGGTTTTTGCCTGCTTGACCAGTTCCTGCCGTTGCTTCTCGGCTTGTCGCCGACTTTCCCTCGCCGCGACAAGCTGCTCCCAGAGCTTCGCTCCTGAAAAATAAAACATTTTCTTTAAGAAATTAAAACAAAAATTTTCCTGCTGAATTCTGTTTGCGCGTTTCTGTTTCGGCTCAACGAGACATTCAAATAAAACGGCAGGTTGGTTTGCAACAATGCTGTTTCAATTAATCATGCTTGGCGAAATATCAGAAAAAGGAACATTACTGTCAATATAAGGCAGCGCCATAGCCGGCAGCGTACTGCAGCTCAGAGATGAGCAGGCTGTGAAAATTTTCAGTCCGAGTCCAATCCTGATCTGAAAAAATTGTATCCGATCCAATCGTGATCTGCAAATTTTTTGAAAATTATATCAGTCCGATCCAGTCCTAATCCGCCCATGTATGACCATATATTTTTGGGCAGTGTCTATCTTGCTTCAAGCAGCAAATGCACTGCTGGAACTATTTTGCCGTGAGCCAAACACAATTGGTTGAAGGCAAAATAGCTCCAGCAGTGATTGCCTTTTTTGGCTTTTGCAAGATTTATCAAATCTGTAAAATCGAATCACAACTAAAAAGTTTGATATGGTTGGAATAATCACATTAGAACGACAAAAATTTTCTCAGTCTAATCCAGTCCTGATCCGGCCAAAATTGGCTTCAGTCCTGATCCGTGCTCATCTCTGCGGCAGCTGCATTGGTTTCGCGGCAACTGTTGCTGAAAGAAGGCACAACGTACGTTCAGCAGTGCTCATCCGCCCGCTGGTCGTTTCGGTTGGGTTGCCAGGAAGGTTCAATGACTGTTTCGAAGAGTCCGGCTGCTGCAGCTCTTCTTCCTCTTGACCATGCTTGATCTGTTGCTGCAGTTCTTGCGGCGCAGCGTGTCGTCGTTCTGTCGGCTGAAGGAGCCGTTGCGGCGACTGATGCTCAGAAGTGTCCTGACCAGGGACGCAAAGCGAAGTTCGGCATAAAACGCAAACCGAAGTTCGGCGAAGTTTTCGGCATAAAAAAGAAGTTCGGCATAAAACAATCACGGCAGCTTTTTTTCAAGTGGCGTGTACGACGTTGA
>JGI24158J21664_10008545_pt1 | contig 13631 bp, 17 predicted proteins | sample Ectturendosymbi3_FD_21664 | JGI IMG/M metagenome (IMG submission 21664) | reverse complement strand
AATTAACCAAAACTGCACTTATTTATAATGTTTCATGTTTCAATTTTGGGGGGCTTGGAGCTCTATTTAGGGGGATAAGCCCACCAAAGCCCCCCCGACGCCCGTGGCAATGGGACTGGGTGCCAGTCCAAGACTTTTGAAATTGTTTCGCATAAAGTGACACCCGCACGTCACAATTTGTGGGTGCAGTCATAGTCCAAATGTGTTCAGATTCAAAGCAATGTGTTCTTATGAAATGTGAAGGTCAAGAACTTCACAATGCGTCCAAACAACACAGCAAAGATTTATGGGGGTGTAAAATTCTAAAACAGGCCCAAAGCTTTTTCACAAACTGTTGAAGTCAAGAATGTTTGGTTGCGTGACACACAAATCGTGAAAATGCACCCACAACTTTTTTCTGTAAATCCTGCAGGCGGAGAACTTCCAAAATGCATCGAAACTTCACGGCAAACAGCTTGTTTTTTTGGACCCAAATATCGTGAACATGCGCCAATAACCTTTCTTGAAAACTTTACAGTTAGAGAACTTCCAAAATGTGTGTGAACTTAAATTTTTGGGATGCATAAATTGTGAAAAATCGTCCAGAACTTTCTCTGTAAACCGTGGGGTCGGAGAACTTCTAAAATGCGTCTCAATTTCAATTTCACAGCAACAGCTTTGTTTTTTGACACAAATAACGTGAAAATGCGACACTGAAATTTTTTATAAAGCTTGCACGGAGAAAATTTCCTAAATGCGTCTGAACTTAACAGCAAACAGCTTCGTTTTTGGACACATAAATTGTGAAATTCCACCCACAACTTTTTCTGTAAACCATGCAGGAGGAGAACTTCCGAAATGCGTCTGAACTTACAGCAAACAATTACGTTTTTGGACGCATAAATCGTGAAATTGCGCCAAGAACTTTTTCTGCAAAACTTGCAGGCAGAGAACTTCAAAAATGCGTCCGAACTTCACGGCAAACAGCTTCTTTTTTGGACACATAAATCGTGAAAATGTACCCAGAAATTTTTTATAAACGTTGCAAGCGGAGAACTTCCAAAATGAGTCTGAACTTCACAGTAAACAGCTTCGTTTTTGGACGCAAAAATCGTGAAAATACGCCCTAAGCTTTTTCACAAAACTCCTAAGGCGAAAACTTCCAAAATGCGTCTGAACTCAACAGCAAACAGTTTTTATTTTGGACGCATAAATCGAGAAAATGCCCCCATATCTTTTTTATGAAGTTTGCACGGAAAAAACGTCTGAAATCCGTCTGAACTTCACGGCAAACAGCTACGTGTTTGGACACAAAAACCGTGAAAATGCGCCCAGAACTTTTTGTGTGAACTTTGCAGGCAGAAAACTTCCAACATGCGTCTGAACAGCAAACAGCTTCGTTTTTGGACGCATAAATCGTGAAATTGCACCCAGAACTTTCTTCATAAACCTCGCAAAGCGAAAACTTCCAACATGCGTCTTAACTTCACAGCAAACAGCTTCGTCTTTGGACACATAAATCGTGAAAATGCACCCAGACATTTTTGTAAACGTTGCAAGCGAAGAACTTCCAAAATGCGTCTGAACTTTACGGCAAACAGCTTCGTTTTTGGAGGCAAAAATTAAGAAAATGCCCCATATCTTTTTTTTATGAAGCTTGCACGGAAAAAACTTCCAAAATTCGTCTGAACGTCACGGCAAACAGCTTCGCTTTTGGACGCACGGCAAACAGCTTCGTTTTTGGACGCACAAATCGTGAAAATGCGCCCGAAACATTTTTTGTAAACCTTGAAGGCGCAGAACTCAAAGAATGTATCTGAACTTCACGATAAACTGGTTCGTTTTTGGACGCATAAATCGTGAAAATGCGCCCGGAACTTTTTTATAAACTTGCAAGCGGAGTTTCCAAACTGCGTATGAAGTTTTTTCACCACTCACTGCTGCATATCCATGCTGTGGAATTTTCTCCAGTGAAAGAAATTGCGTCCAAATTTGCGAGCGCCGATTTTCAAAATATTTGTCGGCTGGCGTCCAAAAAAGTGCCGAAAGTGCCGTTTTTTCGGCTTGGTAGGGACCCGATTTCTCTGATTGTAGGGACCCGATGATAATTTTCTCTGCTTTTCTCTCAGCTTACCATGTACAGTTTACTGGTGAACCGACCGTTTTCGCAGCATATCCTGTGGAAGATTGCGGTAATGTGGTTTGCCAAGAATCGCAAACTGGCCGTCTGAAGCTTAGCATTTTTTTGGCTTACATCTGAGTTAAACAGATACAAGAAAGTAATTGACAAACTGTGATTCACATTAGAATAGTATCAAGAACGTTTTGTTTAAGTGCCTTCTTAATTGTGTAGATCCTTGGGTAGCTTTCTGTGTTAAAACTACTGTATGTCAGCGGTTGTAATTTCTGGCAGTAGCTTTTTTATTCCATTATGTCCGCTTAGTCAGTTGGCATTGAATGCTTTTTCGCAAAGAATTTTCTGTATGAAAACGTTGCATTGGCTATGTCAGGTGTCAAGCGGTGGCACCCACAGTGCCATTATACATGTGGATATAATGTTATTATGCCTTACAGCCAATTATTTTCTCCCCTGCGACATTCGCCTCACTTGACAAGATCTCCTTGCACTCCTCTTTCTCATGAATCGCTGTGCTTGAACAACAGTCTGCATGAATCTGCAGAACCACTCAGACCAGAAGTTTGCTTTCACCACATGTGGACTGAAACACTGTCAAGCACTCGTGAGGGTCTCAGTGTTGGTATGTTACCGCCGTTGGCATATTTGGAGGTAGTTTGTCAAAGAGCTCTCCGCTACATTTGCAACATATTTACAGTATTAAATGTGATGTATTTTGAGTATTTAAATGCAAATATTGCATCTGGTGACGAATTACACAAGGAAGTAGAAAAACAAAGATCTTCAACTTTAAGAAACTTCCCAAGTTCTAAACATTTTCAGTTTTGTGCAGGTTCTACTTGTTTGTTGCTTTTGTTCAGGAAAAGCTACAAAAGTATTTCGAACTCTTGATCTGTGCAACCAGTCGTACTTGGCCTATCATCTGGACACGTTGTCACAAATACGCATTGTGCGTTATAGCACAAGCAATGACTTCTCCCAGCTTATATTTGGAGCTATCCTGTCAGTACCCGCGAGGGATGCTGCGCCTCTTCCGGTAGGTCAAGCCTATGTATGTTCTTGCTTTTTTTGTTATGTATGAAAAGTTTATGCTTTGAGATGAATTTTTTGCAGGGCCATTCCATGTTCGTTTTGCTTGATTTGAATGGATGTCTAATTCTGTATTCTGGACAACGCAAAGTATGTTCTCGTGTTTGTGAGATTTCTGTTGGAGGATAGTGAGCATTACTATAGTTGCCATTAGCCATACGTATATTTGCATGCATACAGGAGCGTAACCAGGTGGAGGGCAAGGGCGACACAGTGTCTCCGGCGCCGAATCACTGGGGGGTACCGAAAAGCCCCAACAATGTAATGTCGCAAGTACTTTCTTCAATACAGTACATTTACTCCCAAAACACCTAAGTTCAAACACGGGAGCGCCAAACTTGTTTCTTGCCCGGACGCCATCTGACCTCGGTACGCCTCTGTATGCATATATACAGGATTAAAGAATTTCATGACGGCAAGTGGTGAGGTTGTATGTTTTGGTATGTAGTTTTGCAGTGAAATATTTTGAAGGTCTGTATGTTGCAGATGGTAAAAATTAATGTCAGTGGTTTACCAATGCCATCGTTGAGCATTTCGGAGGGTTTACGCAATACTGCATCAAATATTGCCACCCCTCAACCTGTGAGCACACCAGCTCATCCCAGTCGTCCTGCTAGTGCCATGTCTAACATGGATGAGGTCAGTGAAAGGACTGCGATTTTATTGTACTCGGCTCTGTCATGTTGCGCTGTTGGTCATTGGTTTCCCTTCTCAATTCTAAATTGAATACGGTATTTTTGTTGATGTTTGGCTAAATAAGCTACATGACTGTTTTTTTGCTTAAGTTTTTGGAAGTTATGTGCTATCTTCTGTCAAATCTGTATGAGTGAAGTGCTGCTTGTTTTTGTTTGGTTCATACCTACATGGGCAACCTATCGACCGTTAGTTTCTGTATCTGTGGTTGTTTCCACATTTCCACCGCAAGAAATCACGTGTTCGTTGGTATTCGATGTCACTCAACTGATGAAATTCAAGCTGTACTATACCATTGGTATAGTAGACCAGTACGCAAATTCATGTTTTCAGTATTTTTTTACCACAGGTGGGCATGCTTTCGCCGGTGCCAGAGCTGGCATGCAGTGGGGAGGACATCGGTGTTCTTACTGGTGACGAATTTGCGTTTACCAACCGTGATTTCATGTCGAAAGTGTCGGCCATCACACATGTTGTTGGTTCGACACTCATCTTGCAAGTTGCTGGCGGTCGTCACTACCGTGTCGGAATACCCGAGCTGTGCTCATCTGATTTAGGTATTTGACGTGTTTTATGTGCTTAAAATGCGTTATGTGCGGTTTGTGGTTACACGTGCTGCTTGCACATTTTTACAGTGAACTTGTGCCTAAAGGCTCTTCGTTATACTTTGTCGACTGATGCTTACATGTCCTTGGCTGTCAAGTGGTACAAAATGAGGCATGCGCCTGGCGCACTCAATGGAAGAAAAGTCGAGTGGTCTTTGTTTGTTGACTGCTTGATGGAGTATATTGGATACGTTGGGACTAAATCGTATTCTTGGAGGCCAACAGCATCTGGAGAAAATATGGATGTAGGTTGGGTGAGATTTATTTTGTGGACATCTGTACGTTGTGCTTAAGTGTTCTGAGCATGCCAAAGCTAATTACTGATAATTTTAGGCGATAATGTAGAAATTTATTTCGCGAAAGCCACGTCTTGTAAAAGACTGTATTCGTTGTTGCAACATCGCTGTGTTTTTGCAATCTCACTTATTGCTGTAGAAATCATACATCANTCTAGTTTGGCTATGCATTAACTACAAATCATTTGACATAAAAGCATTAAGTTTCTTTTGTGCGCAGCGCGTGAGTACAAAAAAATACAGGTAGTTGCAGTTTTCCTAAAAAGGCGTGATTTCTGAAAAAAGTACTTTTTATTTTATTTGTACACAAGTTAAATTTGTGGAACATATTGTAGCCACCTGCTGGTTTGGGTCTGTGTACGCAATGGTAAGGTAAAAGTTTGCTGTCTGGACATTTATTACTGATCTCCGCATCTTGTTTGCATCTTTGTTTGCAGCTGGATGTGTCTGCGTCACCTGTCGTTGCAACAAAAAAAGCGAGGCAAGGAGCACTGCACGGCACGAAGGTTCATATTAATCTTTTTATATTTTTCCATTTTCTGAATTATGTTATTTGTCTAAATTACTTTTTAGTTGTAAATTATTTTATTTTTTCAATTTTCTTATTTACTTTTGAAGAGTTGGGACTATTTGTTGAACAGCTCGTTTCACAAGCAAGTTACTGGAGATATTGATCGACCATCTGAAGCGACCGACAGCGTTTTTTCCTACCAAGCTGGAATAATGGTGGGTTGAGAGCTTTTCATTTAACTGTTGCATTTTAGTTAAATCAAACTTTGGACTTCAATGATAAACCCAGAGACTTCAGTGATTAGTCAGGTAATCGAAATGCTTTGCTACAGGTGCCTTAAGATCTCGTGCTGTTGAAGTCTGTTGCAAAATCGGTTGTGGGCACTACTTGCTTTACAATGAAGCTGCACAATATTCCCTGGTCTCAACCAGCTTTATATCTCATGCCACATTGACAATTTTTGCATCATTGCAATAGCTTCTAACAATGATAAAACAGGTGGTTCGCAGATAACGTAGTGGAAGGGAATCGCGCTTACGGTAACGGATAACTTTTCAAAGATTTCTTACTGTGCCTTGTCGAAATTCTAGGTCGCTGATGTTGTTCTTTCCCCAGCATTCTGTTTTGCGCTCTCTTGCAATACGACTTTGCTTCTTCGTATTGTGCAAGTTAGGCGATCCATATGCCAGTGTAAAATATTCCCATACGCTTGTCACACTTATCATCAGTAAGTTCGGATTATTTATTAACCAACCAGCGTTTGGTCCAGAGGACTCAGTATTTTTGACACCGGACTTTCAAATAGGCTGTGCAATTGGCAATGAGGTCAGCGATGACAAGTCGTATACAGTACAACAGTTAAGTTAGGGTACTTGATTGACTTCTTTTGACTTGAATAGAGACCACTACTCTTTTAACGAAGTTTTTCATTGTGCTAATTTAAAAGAATTTTTAAAAGATGGAAACAAACCTTCAAGCTGATTTTTCCCACGTCGTTTTGGAAAACTTATTTCTCCTGTCCAATTTCTCAACCATTTTAACAACTTAAATCTTCAAAATGTAATGTATGTGTCATCGTAGGACTCTCAAAGTAATGAAGAGTAATTAGAATCATTCCTTCGTGTTTGATTTCGTCCCCAATGTTTATATTATTGCTTAGTGATGGCCCCGCTGTGCTCGTGACGGCTTCTGACTGATTGTGGTATTGTTTTAAAGAAAGAACATTCTATCCAGCTGATCGAAATTGATCGGGCCGTAAAGGTTGGTCGTAACCTCGAGCTTTTCTGATTTGCACCAGCGTGTGCGTTGTCAATTAGAAAACTCTTGCTTCCAGAGCGGATCATTAACTGCCTCTGGGTATACTAGTTGTCCCTGACGGTGACCGCTTTTGGCGAATGGCGGAATTTATTCAGTGTTGTTCGTAGACGGAAGACAAAAATACTCCAGCAGTGAACCTTATCAGGTGCTGAAGGTTCAGAAATTATGTAAGCTGCTTGCGTTCAAATCATCAGCGCCCGCTGTCCTCTTACTGTAGATTTGAAAATGCCAAGTTTAGGTAGCAGCTATGCTACAAGCACTGGCATTTCGAGATATCCGATAGAACTCGTGTCGGGTGAAAACGATAAGTTTCCACCCCGGGCAATATCGCCCTACCCCTGCTAAACCGAAGACCAATAGCGAAGCGTAAAAAATCGAATTTGTGTATACATTGGTTCGATATGTTTCATACTAGAACCCTGTCCTCGCTGTCCAACTATTTGCATTTTCTTAATTTCTTTCAAACTCAGCCGCATTCCCTCTCCAAGCGTCGAAGCGTCGATGCTTCTACGATCGGTGATACAAGCCAGCAGAGCAATCACCTGTTGATGTCTGTGTTTTCTGCCCTTCACCTGGTTAGGGAGGTAAGAAACTTTTCAATTGAAGCATTGACCGTTGTGCAATATAAAGCGAAACTGCTTCATGAGTTGCTTCGCATTTAAGTTTTTATCAACGAGTGTTTTTTAACTAACTGCATTTGTAGGAACAAAAACTATGCACGTTGACATGGAACAATGTGGAACTTATGTCTTCCCTTGTTTATCGCTTGGCACAAGATTTGAATCTTAGAAAATTTTTGCCGTTTTACGCCTTGGACAAACTGGAGTTAATGCGAAATATTGTAAAAGATAAACCAGGAGAATCGGTTGGGACTGAAGAAGGTAACCATGTGCATGGTTGTGATGATGTATATCACGTTAGAAAGAGTTTTTATCATGTAAAATTTTTTTAGATCTAGAATTGAAAATGCCGGGTTCATTTTCTTCAAATTTTACACCATGTGTGTTTGAAAATCTGGACCAGCTCCTCGTCAAAGGTTCCTGCGCTTCTTTCCCCTTCATACCCGGGGTCACGATTCGGACGGAACGTATTTTCAAGGTTTGTGAGACAGCCTGTTTTATCGGCAACACTGAATGATTGATTGATTGCTTTCTGACTAAGCTAGGAGACTTCTTTCAGAGTATGTGGCGACTTTCACCTGACACTGCTGTTGTTTTTTCAGATATTTGATTGTTTGTTCGGAAAAACCAAGTTCGCGTCCTCTACTGTTTTTGCTCCATTGATAAAGACAACATTTAAGTAGGTGTTTGAAATATAATTTTGTAAATTTTCAAAAAAATGCGTTGTTGTTAAGTTTGTTCCGAGATGTTCGTTTTACCTTAGGAGAACAAACAACTGAAGTTTGTTTAGGATATGTGCATGCAACAGTACTTCGTATGGATTTTGCTATTTTTTGTTTCTGTGTTCATTCTGCAAGAAGTTTCCATTATTAATGTTACCGTAGATATAGGTCTTCACGTTTAATTGGTCGAAGTTCGATGCGTCTTTCTGTAAAGGTTGAAGCGTTTCCGTAGCTCTTCTATAAGAGACAATTTAACTCCATGCAATATAGTGAGAGTAAATGTGGAACTGAGCTATGTTTTAGAAAGGAGTTAGTTAGTTGTGTACTCCATCTCAAAAATTTTCCATATAATTTGAATTTACTTGGATGATCGTTCAAGAGAATTTAGAGCTTGAGATGCTGCGTAGGACGAGGCGTACTTTACTGATTGATGCCGGAGCATCCCTCGAGTTGACAGACCTTTTACGTAAGAAGTATTAAATTAACCTTGACAAATGGCATGGTCACGAAATAAGATCCTTTCGTATTCATAAGAATATCAATCCTATGTTTTGCAAAAAGCATTTGGTGTTACTGTATTTGGTTTCCATGGCAACAAGTCGGTTCAATCGCGGATCATCATCACTGCTTCAATTGCACTGTACTCTGTAGTTTGTCACAATGCGGAGAGAACGGCGGCGCTCCTGAAATCATGTTGGAAATAAGCAANTCACCTGAGGAACGCGTACTATCCTACATGGTTTCAGTTGGAATAAACAAAGATGAATTGATGACCTGGCCTGCTGGGTTGTTGTTGGCTGTGCAACCTGCTTTGATGAAGTGTTGCGATAATCCTGACATGTCTCTGCGTCCGGATGCGTTGAAACTCTTGGGTAAGTTGCCATTCACTGTTGGCCCGTTGTTGTAATCAGCCATTTTCAAAACGAAGTCCGCTGACAACAGTGCGTTAAATGCTACTAGGCAAAATTTAATACAAAAACAGTATTTCTGGGGTGGCAACAGACAAGGAACCATAGCAACTTCATTCTGTTTGTGTGATTTAAATCCGTGAATTTCTTGACTGATGAAAAAAATCAGTCCGTGGTCTGAAACAATTGAGAACCACCGTTCTATACAAAAAGACGCTTTGTCTTTTATCCTTATGATTTCGGAATTTTTGATGTAGAAATACTTACTTTTTTTGACATAAATGCTAAAAGTGACGTCAAACGTCACTCAGGAACTGAAAGTCATGCTTGAGTGGATCCGCTGATTGTTGGTGGTGTTACCGATTGAGCATCTGGGCTAAGCATCCAACAAAATTTACACTTTCAGTTGGACTTTTTAAATTCTTTCATAGCTTTACTTTATCTTTGGCAATTCTAGCCAGTTCACTGTGCTTTTTAAAGGACGGACTGACTTCCTTTTGCAATTGCAATCAAACGCTGGCGAGTGGAACCAAGCAAAACTTTGCCCAAGCACCGATCCGCTGAGGGTGGCGTGGACCGACGACAAGGATCTTTTAAATGTTGGTAACCAAGAGACCGACACAGAAGTGATGAACTTGATGCAAAGCGATGATGGATGTGTGCAAGAGGAAACCACATGTGCAAGCGAATTGGCAGACATCGATGACAATGTCGTAAGGTTAATAAAATCTTGTATTTGTTCTCAACTGTTTTAGAAACTTTAAAACGACGCCGACAGCTTTCATCAGGACAAATGGCACAAAGCTGTAAAAGTCACCAAACGCACGTAATTGCTATGACGTAGAGATTGTGAAGTGTGCAACTAAAGAGAACACGAGCGACAGAACTTCAGATTGTGCTGAACAGAAAAACGAAGTAAAATTCCTCGATCCAACCGGTGCAATTGCGGGTTAATTCACATCAAAAGCCAACGCTTCTGATTGCTTGCTCCTCACACTTGCTAACGTGTCTACTCATAAAAGTAGTAAACAGTTGTGTGACAAGCACTTCTTACTTTAGATTACTCTTTCCAAGCGATCATAGAATGTCTGATGCTCACAGTCTTCTTCAGTCGAGCAAACCAGTGAAGATACATCTTGCCCAACAAGCTGGTGTCGAGTAAGTGATTTTATTGTTTCGTGCATGGACGTCTGCTGCGCGCAATTTTTTTGCTTCGTTTTACATGATTTTGCAATTTAGTGACCGAGATTTTATGGAACAAAAGCAATTTCAACTTCTGCAGCTTCTCAATCAAACAATGGCTCTGAGCGTCGGCAGAGGAATGCTTATGTTCAGGTAAGTTGGTTTAAACTGCATGGTTACAGCAGGCAGATCTGTTTTCGTTTTGCTGCGACCAACTGTAGGTTCGGTTCAATTTGAAATAAGTTAACCCCCCGGTATTATTCTGTAAGTTGCTTTCACGAAGCATAACAATACAATAATCGAAACTGTTGATCTGCTGCATTGTATTCATCAACTGCTTCCAGGTCTCAGCTCCCATCGGCAGCGCGTGCGTTGGACATAACACAGCTGGACCTCACTGGCAGAGACTCCAAGTAAGGACGTGCGCAGCTTTCACACTTTGTTGTGTTTTCTTTCGCCGTCTAAGTCGGACATTATCTTTTGGGCCGTGTTTTGATTGTAAGGAAAGTTTTTCAAATGTAAATGTGTTCCACGTGTTGACGGTTTAACTGACGGGGTTGAGCGACTTTCTATTCACTATTTCAGTCGCTTTTTCAGGCTCTGGAGCCTTAATGTTGCAGGATCGTGTACTTGCGCAAAACATGGTTGGAATTGGGACGGTTTACAAAAAAACGCGTGCAGTAATGCAGATAAGTTTTTTTTGTGCGGAAACGTGTCATGTGCTTGAGCACACTTTTTCTTTTCGTCCTGCAGTAACTCTGCAATCACTTTGGCCAGCAGTGATCTTGAGCTGGCCACTGAATCGACTGAATGGCCATTTTTCCACAACGCTGTCGCTGCGGCGTTGGCTGTTCATCCGGACAAGGCAAGCGTTTCAAATTTTAGATTGACTGTTACCGTTATGTGTGCTGCAATTGTTACCCTCTGGGCGGTATCGCCAGTGCTTCCCCGTTAGAAACCGTGGTTTCTTATGCATTTCGCGAAGTTTTGGAACAATTTTGTTCGGTTTGTCCATTCCAGATTGGCTTAGCTTCAGTCAGTGAATGGAAAAAAATCTTTACAATGAATTGAGCAAAAAGTTAAACGTTATTTTAAATTAATGCAAATAATGTGCGCTTCTAGTGCAAAATTGTGTACGTTTCAATGCCTCAGCTGGCGATAACCTGTTCCGCCAATTACCGCATCATCATTTTACGAGTCTGCGTTGTAATGATTCGTTATCGTAGCATAAGTGGAATGAAAAGAGTTAGAAATTTTTAAAACTTGTTCCAACACTGAACTGTGATCATCTCGAAGACGAAGTTTGAAGACTATTGAGGGTTGTGTTTTACTATTGAGTAAAACTTAAGTAATCGGGTGAAACGGAAGTTAAGCGGAAATGTCCATTTTGTGCAAACGAGAAAACCTTCGTAACTATTAAGTCGCAGTGGCTCGTTATCTTCATAGTTCTTCTGTTCATACTGCATTGCTGAATGCTGCCTGTTCATGAAAGATAAAGGGAAAAGCTGAGTAAGGTTTGCGTATTTCCGTCCACGTATATTTTTTCCTGTTTGTCTCCCAGAAGCATCGATTTTTGGTGTTGCCATAGTGATTTGAGATCTCGAACGTGATTTGCGTGTTTCCAGGAAAGTTCATGTTGGGTTCATCTCAACCGGTCGCTCGGTGAAACTGGCCTGAGTGAAAGTTCTCCTGCGCCGACGACGGAAAATGCAGGTTAATTTATTGTTTTTCGTTTTCACTTCAAAACTGTTTCTGTTGAATTAGTTTTCTTCGTCTTTTTTAATCACTTGGACGTTAAAACCACTTAGTTTCGCAGCGGACCCAAAAATTTCCATCAAAGCCTTTTTATTCAAATAAGAGAGAAGGGAATGAACATGACGTCAGTTAAACCACTGTAACGATTGTGAACCTCTAGACTTCTTTTTTGATTCGGTAAATTTTGTGTGAACCGTTAAAATACAAAAATGTTCTTCATTTTGTGAACATCTTATATTTGGCTGTTGAAGGTTTACGACGAACGGTGGTGAACTTTTAAAGCAACATGATCAAGTATTTGGATGATGTTGGTTTACAGGGGCATTATTTGGACTTGGACTCAACCACCACTTGCAAGAGTTACAAACCTTAAATGTCCATGACTATTTGCAGAAGTCACACGAATTAACTACGATTGGATTATTGCTGGGACTGGCATGCGACAAGTAAATAGTGACTTCCGTACATCTCGTACAGTGGCTACTCTAGGAACACTGTAAAATGTTGTTAAGTCTCTTGTAGCTTACGTTTTTGCTGTTTGATTTTGTATATTGTAATGGTAATTTTGCTATTCACTTGGTCAATTATGCAAGATTTTCACACAAATTGACATTTTGTACTCTGTAAGGTGTGGATCGTGCGATTTGTCAACCATGAGAGTGCTGAGTGTTCATATATCTGCTCTACTTCCCACAACATCCACGCAGCTGGACATTCCATACCGCGTGCAAACTGCCGCAGTCAGTGCTGTAGGTTTCCTGTACCTGGAATCTACGCAACGCCTTGTTGCTGAAGTCATGCTTCGGGAGATAGGTAAAGCTGCAAATTATGTGGAATAAATATGTGTTGCATGAAACTTTTAAAACAGCGGAGTTGAATTGCTTTTCAGTTTGGTGTTCGTGCACCTCTGATATGTCCATGAAGTTCGTTGTTGGTTCTCAAAACACTGGTTTTTGAGGGTTAGCCGAGACGATAATGCAAATTCTCAAGCAAGGACTTCAGTGTTTAAAATTAGTCAAAGAAATATTGATGCACCTGATTTTGCGCGTATGTTACTTAAATATTTTATAAACGGTTCCTTTTACGGTATTGACTTTATTTGCTTCGTGTGTATCAATGGATTTGGTTTGCTATACATCAGTCCAGGGTTTGCACCCAATCTACAGTATTCTTTGAATTTATTTGTGTTGCAAGATTCAAATTAGACTTTGACGTATCTGGTTTTAAGCTCTTCGCACAATATGCCATCGTCATTTCGATTTTGAGGAGGTGGGAATGCATTCGTCATGCCACCTTGTAAAATATCGGGGTATGATGATACACCCACACTCCCTGGATTTTACGCTGCTCAGTGTAATCCTTAACCACGGATGCTATCCCTACCCTGAATTACGAATGATGTCATTCTAAAATCAGAATGTCGTCACTTTATTTTGAATTGGCGGAAATTAACATCCTTAGTAGTTTGTGCGCAATTAACTGATCCGCATCATCTGCACATTTTGTGGTCAGCGAACCCACTGTGACGGTTGCCGGTTGTTTAGATCGCACCCCGAACAGCGAGAGCGAAGTGTGTCCGGAGCGTGAGGCGTATGCCCTCAGTGCTGGCTTTGCACTGGGCATGGTCACGTTGGGCAAAGGCGACGCGATGCCAGAACTTTCCGACTTGAACATGTCCGACAAGCTCTATCATTTCATGACCGGAAAACACAGACGAAGCCATACATCATCAATGCAGTGGTACACGTTTGATTCCGCAGTGAATTGTGTCTAAGGGTTTTTGCGCAATTAATTCCCAGTTAATCGTCGTTTAGCTG
>JGI24158J21664_10008543_pt1 | contig 13632 bp, 7 predicted proteins | sample Ectturendosymbi3_FD_21664 | JGI IMG/M metagenome (IMG submission 21664) | reverse complement strand
ACTTCACTTTGCAAAAAACTGTATGATTTTATCTACTTTGGTTACTTCGCAATTACATTTTGAAATGTGTGCAGGACTTTATGGACACCCTGTATATCTCATGCGACAAGATGCTGACACATTTGCTTCTCTTTGAGCCTCGTGCGACCACAGTCTTATAAACATTTGTCATTTGTCATCCGAGAAAGAAACAGAACATGCAACATTGTTAGGGCCATACTGTTAACTTTAAAGCAGCTTTTCAAGGAAACAACAAGTTTAGTTAGACTATGCACATTTTGAAAATAAATCTATGTTTTTTGTGTTGTTGCTTCTGATACGCGTTGAAAGAACTCCTGAGTTTGCTCAATCCCTGTTTCACTTTGAGAACCTTAAACATCCTCATCTAAGGCAAGTGATGTAGTCGAGGAAATGCTGTTGCCCGAAACCTTGCAATAGGGAACGACATTCCCTAAATGCCACCAAACTGTCTTAACTGGAACATAACATTATTTTTCGGAGAGTGCGTTTCCCATCTCAGTTTTGGCACTACACCAGTGGCTAAGGCAACACACACCTTTGAGTAACTTTTTGTTTTCAAATGCTTTTTTTCAACGTTTTTGAGGTTTTATCACTTTTTTTGTAATGCTTATAAATGCAAAGCAGTGCTTAAAAGACAAGTAAACCACCTCAGTGAGTAGTGACAACTGCCAATCGTTTCTAACTCAATAAGGAGTTGAATGACTATTCGTCCACAATTGGCTCTGTAACGTGAACATTCGGCAGCGATACATACTAGCGATACGGTAACTCAGCAGCAATTGATCTTCGCGATAATCAGGTCAGTTACAAGTGCTTGATTTTCATGTCATTTCAAACATTTTTAATTTGACTTCCTAGATGTCGATAAACTATAAAAAAAGGCAGGCAACTAAAATACCAACAATATGACTTTAAGCATACCCGAGAAATAAGCGCAATTCACGAAGACGTAAATCACTACTACGATGATGACTCCGAAAATAATTGATCGTGGTAGGTTTTTTTTGGGTTCGGAAATCTCTTCCATGACGTCGTTGAGATTACTAAATCCAGCGTATGGCCATAAGCCCTGAACAACCAGAATACAATTTTACAGACGATTCTATGATAAATTGATGAATTAGTCAACTATATAAGTGTTGTTGCACATTAAGATGAACGTTTATGAGTTTGTGAAAGGAACTAAATATTAACACTAACAGAACATTGCTGCATACATTCCTGAATTGTTCTTTTTAGCATGCAGACAAAGATTTCTTACCATTGTGCAAAACAGGGTTTCTCAACAAATTCTAGGCAAGCCTACATTCGAGCAGTGAAAAAACAAGCGTATTTTTAGGAACAGTATGTATCGAAAAAATCTTTCTTGGCACATATTAAACAGCTTTATTGTATACAGAATATATATAGTTTCTCTCACAAGTTACAAGTTGGCACCCTCAGTTCTTATTAAAATGGAGCAAGGTACGCAGTTCGGAACAAGTGCAACATTGCGGTCTCTGATCTACCATCGTTTCATGAAGTAGTTTTTTTGTGTTATTTGATTCCTCAAAATTTATCAATGACATTTTAAAAATGTGATATTAGCTGATATTTATTTTATGGGGGAGAGCAATTAAACCCCTTTCAGGGTTAGTTAACTAAATAGGGCAAAAGTTCCAACGTTTAGAGACACCATCGATCCACGGTTACAAGAGTTATTTCCCTTTGTATTTAAAAAATATCAAGAAAAAAAGAAACTTTTACTATAATCACTTTGTACTCCCTTTGGAGTTTCACGAGTGGTCTTCGGGCACCCATCTTCCTTTACCCTGCGTGGTGGGCCACGCGGCTACTTTCGCAGTGAATGCTGCACTGGTGGTAACCAAAGACATGAAGGTTTGCCTTGCACCTATCCATTACCGAACACGAGGCTGGACAGGCCACAAGTACAGTTATTCATGTCTTCGGTTTGACGACCGGGAATCGAACCCACTTTACCAGCATCTGTGGAGCGTGCTCAGGAAGAGTTCTTCTGCAGCTGCTGAGTGATTATTTGGTCTTGAGGGACTTTTTTTATATTTTCAATATAGATCTACAACAGGGCTTCTCAACTTTTCCTTTCTGCGACCCCATTTCTAAAAAGGTTTTTCTGTATTTTTAAAAAGTTTTTTTCGCCCCATTTAATCACAACGTAATTTGGATCATTAAGCTTTAGCCCAACTATAGTTGGACGTATACGTCCAACTCAAGGCAAGCGTGCTGCATGCGGCCTAGTCGAGGATTTTGTGCGGCCCAATTTGGGTTTTCGTTGTAGCAAAAGTATCCTACATGCTAACAACCTATCATTATTTCGATAATCTTGAATTTGATATTTTTCGTGCACGAGGTGCTCAGTGCCACTTTCTCACGTCTGTTACCATTGCAGTTTGGATTCGAGCACTTTTAGTATGTCAACTTAAGCTAATTGTAGTTTGCTAAGATCAAAGTAAGCCATTCAGTGTTCGGCCTTCAATAATATGTTTTTCAATGTGCGACCCTGGTCAAGATAGTGACATAATTTTTGGCTCAGTAGAGTGCTTGGGTTGGACATGGCTTTAGCTCATTCGACTTTTACAAGCAAAAACCTCAAGGAATCAGTACAGCCATTTAAGTACGCCAAAAACTCTCATTACGTTCGAGGGATCCACTCAAGCATTATTCTTCTTGACAGTTTTTGAGATTTCGACTAAACTCCTGAGATCATCCCGGAAGATAACCTTGTGATTTAACACTCCACCTAATCAAAATAGTACACAGGTAGTGAGACACAAGATTCTGCAAACAAGTTGTGATCAATGTTACAAAAAATTCATCGCAATTCAACTTTCGTTGAAAGAGTGCATTCAATGGAAAATACTCTAAATTAGGTATCGTTGCAATTTTATCTTTGTCAACTGTAAGCTTCTCAAAACCAGGTTTACCTGGTAAATTGCGAGACTGATTTCTGCCGCGCCTACTTGCTCAACAGTCCCTGCAATTTTATCTTTGTCAACTGTAAGCTTCTCAAAACCAGGTTTACCTGGTAAATTGCGAGACTGATTTCTGCCGCGCCTACTTGCTCAACAGTCCCGTATAGCGGTTGCGCCAAATCGAAGGCGTTGTTGAAATTATTCTCGGCTGTTGAACTGTCCTGTCCCAAGTACACATAACTTGACACTGCAATAAAAATCTAGTTTGATTTGAAATGGGAAAACTTCCCACATTGGACTAAGAGTCAAGCGACATGGCTTTAATTCACATAGGCCTAGCATCCGAACATTGATGTAGTCAGGAAGCCGGGGTGCAGAAGGGATTGACCTTATGGTCTTATCTTTGAGATCATCGACGTTGAACTGTAGATAGTTCTTACAAAATTGTTTCCTTGAAGCATTTTTTTCACTTTGTGATCAGAAACCGTGTCTGTGAGGGTGTGTTGCTAGAACCAAGTTATGTCCAGAAACTCAATAATGATCAACGACATGTAGACATGAGCTTTAACCAACTCACCCTCGCGGTTCTCAGCAGAAACATAGGAAAACGGAACATGGCAAGTTCTCATTTCTACACATAATTCTATCCCAGTTTTAATAGGTAGCACCTTAAAATTTCGTTACTGCATCGTTGGTGTTTTTGTAATTTATACCTGAAATTAAAGGATCAACGATCCATTTCTCAAAGAACAACGTTAGATTTTATCCAAAGAACAAAGTAAGATTGACACAAATATGCAAATCAGCCCAAATTTTCAAAAACATTAACCAAAATCAAATAACGTAGCTGACACATATCGTACAGTAGAATGAACTTGAAACACATCCCGGAGCAATTGAGAAATGTCTGATTTCCTTCAACTCACCTGACACAATGGCTAAGACAATGAGTTTGGACGCGGTGAGCAAAACCAGCAGCTGTGCTGCAGATTTCACACTACAGCTATTCAACAACGCTACTGTCAGCACAGCAGTTACCGCAATACATTGGATGATTGTGACGGGACTGGCGCAAGAGGGATAAAAGGGGGAAGTCACGTATTCCCCCACAGCCAAGCCGAGAGCAGCTACCTCTGCAAAACAATTGAATAGCATCGTAAAGTTCACCATCCATGCCAAAACGTGCAGCACATTATCGCACAATTTTTTTAAAACATGTCGTGAAAGTATGATATATGTTCCCCATCTCCGTTTGTGAGAGCATACGTAAAGATCCAAGGTTTGCAAATGACGCTTAGTTTCGTGTAGGCACCTTGAATCGAAAGAATCCATAATCCATAACTGATATCATAGGTGTACGGAAGTGCATATTTTTGGGGATGCAAAAAAGTTTTGCCCAAATTTGATCTTGTTTTTCCCAAATAACGTATAAACAGTAAGTCTTAATGTTAAAACTAAAACGTACCATGGTAAACAAATCAAAGTGTCTGCATACCTAATTACCAATTACCGGGGTTCAAAGCCGCACGCCCTCAAGTAGCAATCAATGTTCTGAATAGCCACATGTGAACAATGGTAATATTTACTGTGTTGAAAAATGTTAGCTGATTGCAACAAAATCCCCTCCCAAAATTGCTGTTCATACCACCACGTGTGGAAGGTGTTGTTCAGCATCTTCATTTTCAAGTTTTTGTATATGTTCTACGGTTATTCTTTCAATACGATCATCCTAATTCCTAAGATCTGTTCTTCTCTAGCATAGTGTGCATTTGTGTTAGCCACAATCGCAATTAATCTGGAAAAGGAGTAAAAAATCAGGTTACGATCTAAAGTATTACATTGCTGCAAATAGGTCAAGTCTCAAATAAGGCGAGGGAAAGGAGGCAGTTTAATACATAGCATATAGCTTAGCCTTCCACATTAGGCAATCTTCACTGCAATGTGTTTTACTTAAAATGCTACAACTTACTTGCACGTTTACAGCTTCTAAAGTCACACTGTGAAAACTAAAAATTCACTCCAGTTTAGACAGTTCAATGCGCACTGAACACAGCATGCTAAGAAAAAATAGCAATATGGGCTGATACAGGCAAATACTGCAACCTATATGATGAACTACCAAGAAATGTGTACAAATGCACATTTCCAATGACAAATGACTTATAACCTCAACAAGGATATTTTATAAAAATAGCCGTGCTTCACTGGGCTGCATTAGCATAGTGAATTATGTAGTGTAATAAATAGTACAGTTGCTACTGTTCATGAAAACTTCACTTCACAGAAGTAAAGTATTGTATTGTGTAACGTCTTCACTCCCACACGCAAAACGCTAGACTTTAAAGAACTGCAATGACTTCCAAATACATCGATGCATAGAATGCATGAGGGACTTGGAGACTGCGAAGGACCAAGGGTCATCTAGCTAGGCTGCAGACCTGCCCAGGACGAAGCTGCTTGTAGTGTATAGAGAACAGTGTATAATAGGTAGTAGAAGTTTTTTTGTTCTGGGTATAAAATGTATATGTGCAAAGCGGTTATATGGTAAATTGAAGTAAAATGCGTTGCAGGCAAGGACAAGCCACCAGAAGAAAACCGTTTAAATTTGTCACATCAAACATTTACTTACAGCATTATATTGAAACATTAAAATTAGGCAGGATGCAACATATGAAATTCATTGCACGAAACAAACAGAAAATATGAAAACCTAAACAACATGAAATCCCAGCTACATTACCACCACACAATATATTACCACCGCAGTTACGTAGTTAGTTCTGTTCATGGATACTTCGCGGTAACAGATTCACACTTGCAAATCTCACGACATCAAGCAAGTTTGAAACACAAAAGCTTCACAGTATCATATCAGAGCTATATCACATTACTACCACAAAACATTTCACAGCTACAGCTACATTTTAGTTGTACACTTTACAACATCAACAATTGGAGATATACAAAAGTTAGGGTTAGTTGGAATGGTGGTTTACCACTACATGTTCCTAATTTGTAATTTTAAAATGTTTCTAACTCTACCCAAATTTGAATGAGGTTCTTTCATTTGACCCAAATTTGATTTGGGCTGTTGTAATTTCACCAAATATTTAAAATATACCTCGTATGCAAATCTGAAAGAAACTCTTCCAATTTGCCCAGATGGTTCCAATTGTACTCAAGTTTGAATGAAACTGTTTCAATTACTCAAATATGATTGAGTCTGTTGGAATTTGCCGAAATGTTTCTAATTGTATGCAAATTGCAATGAAGCTCTTGTATATTACCCAAGCTGAAATCAAGCTGTTTGAAATTTTCCAAAAGTGAATAAAGCTGTTTGAAGTTACCCAAACTTGAATGAAGATGTTCCACTTGGCCCACATTTGAATGGAGCTATTGCCATTTGGCAGGAGTTGATTATTAAGTCTGTTGGAATTTATCCAACTTTTTCCAATTTATGAAAACATTTCTACCTTCACCCAAATTTGAATGAAGTTGTCCCAATTTGCTCATATTTCATTGAGATTGTTAAAATTTACCCAAATGATTCTAATTTTATCCAAATTTGAATAAAGCTCTTATAGTTCACCCAGACATTTCTAAATGTGCTAAAATTTCAATGCAGCTATTCAATCGCTCCTAGCTTTGAACAGGACTGTTTGAAGTTGCCCACAATTNAATAAGCTGTTGCAAATAGCCAAAATTTGATTTGGCTGATAGACTTCACCCAAATGTTTCCTATTTATCTAAATGTTTTTATNTTCACCCAAATTTGAATGAAGCTTTGGTCATTTGCGCAGATTGAATTGAAGCTGTTGGACCATACCCACATGCTCCTAATTTACTCAAGTGTTTCTAATTTAACCAAAACTTGAATGAAATTTTTAGTTGGCTCAAATTTGATGAAGGCTGTTGGAATTATCACATGATTCCAGTTAACTCAACAGCAGTGTCTATTTTACCATGAGGGGCAAAAAACAATGGCAAAATAATCTGAGACTATTTTGCCATTGTTTTGTGCCTGAGATTATTTTGCCGCTTTGGCCATTTATTTGCCGTTGATTTGGCTATTATTTTACCTGAGTTGGAAAAATAGATACTACCTCACATGTGAATCTAACAGTACACTTTGCTAAAATGTTGGAAATTTTTCCCGAATAATGGCCAATTTTTCATTATTGGGGATTGCGACCGCATCCCCTGCATCCCCATGCCGTACACTTATGATTGATATACCTTCCCTAAAAAATAAGAAGAATAAATTTGTTGTCAACACATGTACTGATGTACTGACAGTTGAGAATTCCAAAAGGTTCGATTTCCAGACTACTAACAACATACCTTGTTTTGGAAAGCATCATGTCACAAAGAAAATATTTGTTTGCACTTGAAAAGTTTCTCTACTGTATTTTGCACCAAGAATTGCTACAATTTTTCTCCTTTGAGAACGTTCTGAAACATTTCTTACAAGATGACACTTTTGACGAGATTGCTGCGGCAATATTAGTGACAGTATTCCAAAACAGCAGCGCAGCCAGCCATAAATTTTGGGGGAGCTAAATTTCTGACTTTTAAGCGAGCAACAGGATTTTGTTTGCAACACCGTCTCTCAAGGCACAAAATTACAGGATATGCTTGAAATTTGGGAGGGCAGGACCTTTATGGTCTCAACGGCTATGCCCATGTTCCAAGATGTCATTTAAAACCCTTTAAGTCCCGCGCCCGCCAAAATTTTAGCGCAGGTTTGCAACGCTATAACTCGCCAGCCGATTGGGCTAGAGAGCTGTTCAAACCATCTACGGATTCAACAAGTCTTCTAGTTTCGATTACAGCACAAATTATTTGATTTGGATGTGGGGTTTCTTCTTGGTGACGTCACAAAGCTGGCACGTTTTTGAATGTTTGACCCAATTTAACTGGCCCTGGTCGCCAATCCAATGAGCCATTTTTTGGCTCGAAATTTGCTTCAGAAACTAGACAATCGCCCGCGTCTTTAGAGCCCTTGATTGACCTTCTAGCATGCCTGGAACCTGAGTTATGGCCTAAAAATCCCGTGATGCACAAAAACCCAAAAACTGCAGAAAAAGCATGAGTTTCCCACTGGCGGCTTGCGCGACCGGCGATAACTCGCCAGACGCTTATGCTAGAGAGATATTCAAACCCTCGAAAGACTCGTGAAGTCTTTTAGTTTGCACTGAAAACAAACTTTGAGATTTGGTTTGGGGTTTTTGGTGGTTGTCGTCAGGATTGGGGTATGTTTTACTATTTTTGTTTTTTCTTTTATGACGTCATCGCCTTGACAATGAGCAGAAATTATGGCTCAAACTTTGGTTGGATTTTAGGCTGTGATATGAATCTTTAGAGCCCTATATCGACTTCCTTGCGTTTTTGGTGCCAATTTATGGCCAAAAGACCGGATACCTTGTAGTAATTTCCTAGGGCAGGGGTGGCCAACAAGTCGATCGCGATCGACTGGTCGATAGCGCCTGATTTTGCATTGAATCGACAAGACGCCTAAAAGAACACTTTTCGATCAATATTCCACAAAGTACATGAATATTTTCTATCAATTGGTTGGTTACGTATATTATTTGGTGCCTCTTGTGATGTCTGACCATAGGCTAGCACGATAAATGCCGCGGAGTTATAACACGTTTTCCTATTATTGCGTGAAAATCATGATTTAGGCGTAACAGAAACTTTGACTTCTGTGCTTCACTTACTGAGGCGATGATACACTGTATTTGCACGTGCGATACTCAACTTTGGCATTTCATACTTGTGACTTTATTACCGACCGGTCGAACACGAGTTAGCAAGAAATTTTCTAGTCGATCCCAGTCGACAACAAGTTGGCCACCCCTGTCCTAGGGAATTATAGGGGATTCCCCGAATTAATTTCCGGAACTTTGGCCATAACTTTTGAACCAAAAACGCTAGAAAGTCCATCAAATCCTTTAAAGACTCGTATCAGGGGATGATGACGTCATTCAAATGTAAACAAATATGCATGAACATCCTCTCGTTATGTAAGCATCAACAAAAAACGAATTTTTTGCAGTTTAAACCACAAGTCTTCACGAGTCTTTAGAGGGCTTTAACAGCTCTCTATAGCCTATTCTGGCGGCGAGTTATGGGCATATACAAACTGGGTGTTATTCAACCCAGGTTTCCTTTTGTAAGGGTAGAAATTTTGAACAATTTTTGTTCTTTGTGGCATAATTTTGGTTCCAGATATGCTAGAAAGCCAATGAAGGTCTCTAAATACTCGGATGATAGTCTAGTTTCGAACAAAACTTGAGCGAAAAAAGTGACTCATTGGATTGGAGTGCAGAAACGCGTAAAGTAGGCCAAAACAGCGCAAAAAACACCCCCATTTGTGACGTCCCCAGAGAACCCCAAACCCAAAACGAAAAAAATCTCTACTAGAAGACTTGCTGAATCCGTAGATGGTTTGAACAGCTTTTTACCTCAATTGGCTGGCGAATTATAGCGTTGCAAACCTCCACAAAAATTTTGGCAGGCGCGGGACTTAAAGGGTATCGTTTTTGCTTTGGTGGATTATTATCCGGAAAAATCTTAATAGCCTACATTTTATTGAAATTGACAATTTTCACGAGACCCACGCTTAGGGATATGCAGCCAATCTTTACACAAGCGAGAGCCGTGTCGAAAAAATAACCGCGCTGGCAATGGTATACGACCATCGATTCCGATGTTAACCACACCACCTATACATCGGAAACATCACGTAGTATCAACTGCGTTTTTGACTTCAAACCAATGCTTGTCAACCGGGTTTATCGTTTATCGTAGAAAAGAAGCAGGTTACGACGTCTCAAGAACGGCGTCCCACAGGGATCTGTCCTGGCGCCCCTTCTCTTCAACATCTACACCTCTGACCTGCCAACCACCGTCTCCAGAAAGTATGCATATGCTGACGATCTAGCAATTATGCATGCTGATGGAAACTGGCAGGCAGTGGAAGGGGTGCTGACCAAGGACAGGACAACTGTTAGTGGATACCTCCAGACTTGGAAGATAAAGCTCAGCACTACAAAACGGGTGTAGGCAGCCTTCCACCTCAGCAACAAGGAAGCTAAACGTGAGCTTGAAGTCAAATACAACAACGAAACCCTGTCTTGCTGGCTCCGGCTGGGGTGCTGGAGCAACAACTCTGCGAATAGCTACCCTAGCCTTGGTGCCCTCAACCGCAGAGTTCTGCGCGCCCGTCTGGTGCCGCAGTGCTCATACCCGCCTCATCGACACCACCATCAACGATGCCTTGCGAATTGTGACTGGATGCCTGCGCCCTACACCAGCGAACAATCTTCCCATTCTCGCAGGCATCTAACCTGCTGAGCTTCGTCGCAATGGAGCCACACTGTCTCTAGCACGCCGTGCCATGGAGCCTGGGCATCTGCTTCGCTCAGCGCTCACCCGCCCATAGAGTGCAGACGCACGGCGCCTCAAAGCGAGACACCCATTTGTACCCGCCGGACAACATCTCATCAGTTTATCTGACAACAACAACATACGTGCGGCGCAGTGGGCGGTTCACCAATGGAATGCGGAGTGGATGGACAGCCCCACAAGACTCCGCACTTTAATTCCAGACACCGGTACACACACACCCGATATGACCCTCCCAAGAAGAGCCTGGGTCCGGCTCGACCGCCTCCGCACCGGTGTCGGACGTTTCCGCTCCTGCTTGTACAAATGGGGTATGGTCTCCTCTGCTGCCTGTGAATGTGGCGCAGAAGAACAAACCGTCGGCCATGTTGTCCTCGAATGTCCAGTCCATCGATCTCCTCATGGACTGCATGGCCTGACGGTGCTGGACGATGAGACAATTGTATGGCTGCTCAATACCTGCCCGGAGATCGAGTGCGGCCAAGCAGTGGCTTCAACAACTCGACCAAAAGAAGAAGAANAATCGTACACCTCGGGGTGTATCAGAATTTTCCAGGAGTGTACCANCGTGATGGGGGTGTGCAGGGGTGTACCAGATGAGTGCTTTTCACGAATAGTTACATTGTTTCACATGTAATGTTCTTTGCTCTAGCTCAGTGTGTGGTAACTTTTCACAGATTTTAAAACGATATCTGTCGGAGGGTGTGAATGTTCTGTATTTTCTTGCTTGTTTATAATGTTGGTCAGATGACAATCCCTTGATCATGAATCTTTCTTTGTAAGTTCAGTGTAGCCAACATTTTTAGGACCCTTAAATGCCGCGTGGAGGACGTAAGGAATGAATTGCTGGAATGCCTCATACTTCACATCTTCATCGCTGCGCAGATGTGCAGTTGCACCTTTTGGCGCTGCATTGCAATGCACTGCTCGCTGTGGAATGCTCATAGCTGTTCAGGCCCGCAAACCCCCTTGAAATTTTCAAAGTCGCTTTGAAAGCATCAAGAACATTTTAGTTGCTGAGTGAAACAATAAGTTGTAACCATTTTGACCCCCGAAAATATCAGCTAGTTGCGGGCATGTAGCTGTTGTTTCTGGCATGACATCTCTCACGTAGGTGGACGTTAGTGTGTGCTGGGGATTACACTAATGCAGGATTTTCAATTTGTGTGAGTGAGTGTTCGCCACGCGAGTTCCAATTCAGACTAGTTCCCAAGGGTTACAGGCAAGTCAGTGTAAGGTGAGTTCACGGCGCTCGAAGACTTGTAAGCAGACTGTACTGCAGTGTGATCCGAAGTTCAGAAGTCACACTGTGTGCGCGAAACTCACACAGAGGTTCCAAACCTATGATTCACGAAGGTGAAGCGGGGAGTCTCAATTCTACTGTCCTCTTTCACAGTAATTATTGCAAATGAAAATGTTTTATCCCTTCAGCAGTCAACTTCTTTTCGATATAGGCTTCCATACTTATAATGATAAAAATGTATTCTTACCATAGACAGTGTTTCATTGCTGTCGTACGAAACTGTGTTGAACGCAGCCTACCGTGATGAAATATTTATATTGTGACGTTTATTCATGACCTCGTGGTGTTCCTGGTGCCAAGCGAAATTTGTGACCTGGTCATGAATTTCGCGTGACAGGACAAGCGAAATTTCGGATCTAATCTTCTATGTCAGTTGTTTCGCCTCTTAGAGCGGTCGGGCAGCGGAGTCGGAGCCAAAACATTTTGACTGTTGGAGCCGGAGCCTGAAATTTGAGTTCCCGTTCAATGGACAAAGTTTGTGGAGCAAGCCAATTTTACAAACAAGACAATGGTTTTTAGTTTGAACCAAATCGTTCTGGAGCTGGAGCCAAAAACTTTTAGAAGTTGGAGCCGGAGGAAAAAATTTAGGATGCCCGGAGCCGGAGTCCAAAATTTGAGTTTCGGCTCCGCAGCCCTGGTTCCAACCAGTGACGGATTTACGCATAGGCCAAATAGACCATGGCCCAGGGCCCCGCGCTTTTAGGGGCCCCGCGAAACGCCTTTCTATGACGATTCATTATTAACCTGAAAATTGCAAAACTGCGCAGAAACATTAGTTCACAATTTACTTCGAAACGAGCGAAAATGCAAACGTCTAGACTTTTATCCGTGCAGTAACAACACAATATTTTTTGCCACGCAATATAAGGATGACAATACTGCTTTTCATCGGAGTTCTACATTGTCTGGCGATCTTGCGTTGTTGCGAGCTTTTAGTCAGTGGATGTGTGGAAGATTGTACATCAAGTTAGAAGTGCAGGTTGTGTGAAAGGCGTGATACTGAGGAACATGGCTGGGCGCGAGAAAGATGCAGGCCGTCTTTATGAAAGCGGTTACAAGCAGCAGTGTAGCCAAGCGAAATTTTTTGGGCAGGCCAAATACTTTAAATTTAAGAGAGAGACAGTGTTTCGTTCCGGACACTGCCTTTCAAAGCACAGAATGAAAAGATATGCTAGCAATCTGAGGGGACATGGCTCCCTTGCCCCCCCGTCTACGTCTGTGGTTGAAAGGAAAAAGAAAGAACAGTACTTGCTTGATGTTCAATCTTCGACTGACAAAAAGCTCGCAAAAACAAAAGACCGCTAGACACTGCAGAATGAAAAGCACTATTGTCAGTATCGGATGCTACGTTTGGTTGTTAGCAACTGGATTGCTCGCAAACGGGGATTGTTGAAGCTCTATTACAGTGGTTCTAAACCTGGGTCCGATCGAATCCCTAGGGTTTGACGGAGCCGTTTCACGGATGAAATGGCTTCGAGAGCCGCATTTGGCCCGCGGGCCGTGGTTTGGAGACTCCTGGCCTATAACATCGAGCAGGGGTGACCAACTCGGTGCTCGCGAGCCGCATGTGGCTTTGTGCCCTGTTTCATGCGGCTGCTACGTAACCACTCGAAGTCCCACTAAATAACATGAATAACAATAATTGACTTGTAAGTTCTGTCCTTGTCATGTTGGTGTGTAATATTTACAATTAACCTAACTGAGCAAAGGTACGTGTTTGAATGAGGGAGAGATGAGGTGATGTTCATGTGCGCCCATGTGTATGATGTGGCTCTTTGCGGTAACACAGTAAGAAATGTGGCTGTTGGTTTCTGGCTGGTTGGCCACCCCTGGTATAGAGGATTAAAACACCATATTTTGTATTTGTCGTGCACTTGCCTGCGAATCCGACTAAACACTATCAGCGGAAAACCAGGCTTTAATTCACTAAAGACACCGCTCAATCATGGAGCTGAACAAGCGAGC
>JGI24158J21664_10008542_pt1 | contig 13632 bp, 7 predicted proteins | sample Ectturendosymbi3_FD_21664 | JGI IMG/M metagenome (IMG submission 21664) | reverse complement strand
AAATTGTTCAAACCGAGAAATATGATGAAATAGAAACGAAGGGTAGGCAAACTGAAAATCAATTGAAAAGATTTAAAGATTAGATATGCTCTCTTTCTCATCCAGTGAGTTACTTACAACAAGAATAATGCTTAATTATTATTAGACATAAATGCACGCAAATGTAGGGATTTTGTGCTACAAACACTCGTCGTTTTTCATTACTTTACGTCGTTATCGTTACTTCTTTCAAACCTCTTGAATGAGTGGGGTGGTTAACGTCAGCTGAAAGCCAGTATCAAAAATTTTGGAAAAGTTATTGAAATCTACTAAACAAGAGGTCTCCTCATTTGCATTGAATCGTCTTGCGTCTCAATTAAATCGTTAAGAGTTGATTTCCTGCCCTTCCAGCTGAGCAATTTAGCGGGCTTCAGATGTTTCAAATACATTGGCAGACGGTCAACTTCCGGAGTGTCCTCGCCAGGCTGTGTATTGGTTACATCCTTTCTAATTTTTTCAGTATTGTTCATACTGTATGCATGAACCGTGTTGCAACTCAGCGTAATCGTTGAGAGCTGATTTCCTGCCCTGCCACATGAGCAATTTAACGTAGTTTCAGAAGTTAGAAACAGATTGGCAGACCGCCAACTTCTGGAATGTCCTTGCGTGATTACGTCTTGGCTGCTTCCGTTCATATTTGTTCAGTATTACGTTTTAAGAAGGAATGTTGCGTGGAAAGCGCATTTTTGTTGTGTTGCGTTTATTTTTGGTTGTGTTGCGTTTATTTATAAAGCATTATCACGCATAGTTTACTTCCTCAAGTTTTTACGTCCTTTTGTGTCTTATATTTCCAAACCAAGTTGCTGCGTTTGCAAGTATTGTCGAGTTTTCCTGAAATTAGCAAAAATTCAAACCTGCTCAAAATTTACATTGTGCATTGTGGATTCGACAATTTTAAAAAACGTGGTTTGTTCCAGAAAATGTGGCAGGGTGAGATGACAAACGAACAAAATATTCTTCCTATAAACATTTGACAAAGTTTTCTATTTAACTTATGACAGTGTTTTTCAAAAGTGGAAAACAGTGAGCGACCATTTCGGTCACTCGGATGCTTTCGCGAATGTAAACGGCATAGGACACAAAACAACCAGGAAAAACCGACTGTTTCGAGAATTGTCAAATGTGGGGTGAAATATCTTCCATTTGGTTAGTAAAATGTTGGTTGTTGGGAAAAAAATCTTGTTCTGGGTAAAAACATGTCTCACTTGGACAAACAGTTCCTTCGTTGGGTGCAACTTTGCACGATGCGTAAAACGTTTCTTATTTGGCAGGAAAACATTTTGATGATCGAAAAATCTGTGCACCATAACATTTGGTGTTATGCTGGAACTAAACACATTTTTTGACGTTCCTAATGTAGTTTGCTTAAGAGTGAACCTGCATACCTGATCATGGGATATACAGTGGTTTCCATGTATATAACACCTGTGTGTTTAAGCACAAAGTTTGAAATAACAAAGCCACAGTAAAGCACTGGTGAGGTGAGACGTGAAACTTCAGAACAGAGTCTCCAAACATTTTTTTCCGAAACCACATAAGCTCTTACGCAACATTCCGAGAGCCTCAACATTCTTACGGAATGTGATCATTTCGGGATATGTCACATTCTCCCAAACCAACGAATTTTTCGTAAATATATTATTTTTACATTATTGTCAAAATATCTTTGCGGCAGGATTTGGGGCGCAGGCCGTGGTTTGAGTCCTTGATTTAGAAGAAAACAACGCGGTAACTAGAATTTACATGTGGGTTTTGGTCATTTTCATTATTTTTTTCACAGGTTTTTAATGAGTGGGATTGTCAACGTCAGATGAAACCCTATATCACAAATCTTGGAAAGTTATCGGAATGCATTAAACACGGGGCCTCTTCGTTCATGTTGAATCGTGTTTCATTCACATGAAATCGTTGAGAGCTGATTTCCTGCCAGCTGAGCAACTTAACGTAATTTCAGAAATTTGAAACAGATTGGCCGACGGCCAACTTCCGAAGTGTCCTTGCGAGACTACGCAGTGGCCACGTCACTGTCCTGTTGTTGATGCCGTTGCCGCTTTATCTGTTGCCGTGCATCAACACATGCAAGTCTCGAAAATAATTAGCTTGCTTGAGCTAATAAAAGACGAGGGTTTGAATCAGTCTGCAAATGAGTAAAATTTCTGTTCAGTGAAAACTTTGTTGAGTAAAATTTTTAACGTTTTCCAAAAGAATGCACAAACTAATGTTCATCCGATTCAAAATGGGTAGAGCATGCTTCATCAAAGCTAATAGGCTGTTTTCTTTTGTTTGTTATGGTGGTTTGTTGTAGGCACTTTATAACTACTAAGGTCTTGTAGCGCCACGACTGAGTTTGTACAATTTCTGTTTCATTTCTCTCCGATCGATTTTGTGTTCTGAGTGTGTTCCCTGCAGCTCTTCCGCATACCATGCGCCTTGTAAGAAGGCTGCAGTACCAATTTACAAGGTCTTGGTAAGACCCGGCCGAACTCCCGACCTACCAGCACCGAAGCGGGCGCACTTACCACTAGACCACGGGCTGGTCTGCTGTTTTCGATTTCCAGTCCGGTCATACCGAAGACTTGAAAACGATTCTTGCGGCCCGCCCCGAGCTCAAAGGACGCAAAGAAAGGGTTCAGGCGAGGTGTTGCCATTGGCTTGCCATCAATCCAGCATTCACTACTGAAGTAGCCGAGTAACTCCCGTCGAAAGTAAACGGAGGTTAGTGCCCCTGTCTACTCGTGGCATTGGGAAATGTGTACAATAGCGAGCATAACGAAACGAACTGAACATCAATGCATTTGAACCAAATAGAATGGAGATTGCACGTTTTGCGTTAACACATACTTCGAATCAGAATCAAGGATTTTCTCATCGTTTGTGGCCAAAAAGTTGCGACAACCAGTATTACAGTACACATACTATCAGCCCACCGCTTTTCGCCGCGTTCAACCATGACTGAAAATCCTTCCATTATTGCCAAATTAGTTAATTGGAATACATGAGACAAGACCTTCAATAAAATTTTTGAAAGCATCTTACACTACTGTATGAATTACAGTACCACATCCAAAATACTCAATTTTTAGCTGGACATCAATTTAGTTTCAAATAAAGCTCATCAACATCCTTGTCTGTGGAGGGCATACACTCAGATTTATTGTACAACTATGATAATGGTTTGTTTACCTGTACCTTGCTTGTAGATCAATCTAAGGCCTTCTATACTGTCAAGTGTAAATCATAACATTCTCATTGAGAAACTGGATCAACATTATGATTTATTAAGTGGAACATCACGTCAATTGTTCAAATCCTTTTTAACCAACCGTAGGTCAGGGACGGATTCAGCCAGAAAGGTTAGGAGGGCGATTTCAGTAATTTTTGTCGGTCCAGTCTCATTACGAGTTCACTACTGCACGAGAGATGAAGTATTCTTCACAACACTTCAGATGTGACAAGACAGTGGACGGCAAAATGGCCTTATATCGCGAATACTGTTTTCCAAATTGTACAAAAGCATGCTGAATAAAGTAACTTCCTTAGGTTTTAGGGGGTGCGATCGCCCCAATCTCCCCCTGGGTCCGCCCCTGCCGTAGGCAACACACTGTTGTGAATGGTTCAAAATCAAATTGGGGCAGCATAACTTGCGGGATTCTCCAAATTAAACTCTTGGGCCACTGCTTCTTACAAAGTACAAGTACATCAATAGCCTCTTTGTTTAAAATTATATAAAGTGCTTTAAGCTTATGATATATATATGTCTCTTTAGCACTCCCGTCTGTCTTCCTTGCAAAATATGGTTAATCATGAATAACTTGAAGTGCATGAACGGATATTCTTGAATTAACTATCTATAAATTTTTCTAATTCAATGTATCTGTTGACAGGAAGGAAAATTTAAAGTAATTTAACAAAAGAATTCATAGTTAGGCTAGGTTACCATCAAATTAAACGAGAACAATCTGTGAAATATCTCAGTGTTTTTATTAATGAAAAGCTTAACTGGTCATCACATTTACAACATATTGAATCAAACCTAGATTTTGCAGTAAATGTGACCTACAAACCAAAAAAATATTAGAAATACGAGTAAATGTACTCAAATCACGTTAGTATAACTTTGCGTTATTGTATTACCAGGTTTTTTTGTAAGGAAAATGTTAGGTACCCGGTATGGACTTGTAGGGACCCGATTTATCTGATTCTAGGAACCCGATTTTCTCTGATTTTAGGGACCCGATGACAATTTTCTCTGATTCCAGGGACCCGATTTTCAATTCTAGGGACCCGATTTGGGTTCCTAAAACACCTTTAACAAAAACCCTGGTATTACAGATTGGGTATGTAACCACATCACATTTAAAATCAATTTACGTCAAACAAACAACATATTGCCCAATAAGAGGTTCACTAATTACGATACGCATGTAAGTCCCATTTATGAAACATTGAAGTTCCTAAAAATGAAGGTTATATATAAATTCGAATTGGCCAGACTGATACAAAGATTGAATTGCGGTTGCTTCCCTGTATCTATAATAGTCTATTCTAGCGATCATCGGATGTAGGCTACATAAGTATAATCCAAGCTTGGCTAGTAATAAAAACTATTTTATTCCTAGTGTCCATAACCAGTGATATGGAGAGGAGTTAATGCGGAATACAAAAATTTACCTTTTCACTTGTTTGAAAAAGTTACGTGTGATTACTGGCTTTCACATTACTGAAATTTTCGTTTTGTTTCAATCCGTGCCAATCAAATTGCGGTTAATTTTCTGCCGAATATTACTCTGTATGTTTTCCAAGAGAGCGTCTGTTGAATCACTGAATCTTGCGTTGGTGAGTTTGTCCTTATTTGTTGTTTTTCGTGTTGTCCTTGTTTCTTTTGTATGTTTGTGTCTATCGCGCATTCTCCTATTTATCTTTGTCTCTTGAGTGCCTCTTCTCCTCTTTATTTGTTTCGCTTGAGTGCGTCTTCCCCGATCATTCTATTTGTGAGTATCTACTAGATAACATAAGTTTTTTTTCGGTCTCCCAATTGCAATCAAGGGAATGTTTCTACTGTTTACTGACAGTGTTTTTTTTATTGTTTCGCATTCGGGTTTTTCGTAGCAAATAATACAATACAATCTTCAGCAACAAGCGCAAGTAGAGAAGCACAAACACTATATACACCAATGAAAGTATAAAATAAAAAGCAAGAGAACATTTGCCATTTGCCTTACTTTCACAAAGAAGTCTTTAAAAATATAGATAAATGATGGGAAAATATGGTTGAAAAAATATGAAGAAAACTGTGGTGAAAGCATTGCTAATCAAACAGACCTTATCCAGTAAAGCAGGGGTTCCCAAACTTTATCTGGCCATGTACCCCATCAGCATTTCGATAGATGAGCATGTACCCCTAAAATTTCTTATGACAAAATGGATGAGGAAAATAACAAAAATATGTTTACCAATTTTTTGAAAATATTGTTGGTGTTCAATTGGTGTTCTTTTTTGTCCAAAAAGTATAAACAGCCGATTCCATCAAACGATTTTCTGAACGGTGTACGTGTACAAATTTTTCACCAAGTGAAATACCTTGGTGTGTTGCTAAATGCCTCAGTGAAGGATGATGATGATACTCAGGGACAAGTGAAATCGCTATACTGTGCAGCAAACAAGATCTGAGGTATTTTCAACCAGTGCTCTCCTGCAGTAAAAAACACTTTATTTCGTACCTATTGCATGCCAATGTATGCTTGCCAACTGTAGAGCAAATACACACTGACTACTATGAAGCGCTTACGCGCTACACACAATAATGCCTACCGAATTATGCATCACATACCCAGAAATGTAAGTGCTCGCCCACACCAAGTTAGTCATCGTGTCACGACTTTTGATGCCTTATTGAGAAATAATCTGTGTCGCTTCTTGCAAAGCTGTGCATCTTCATCTGACTTCCTTATCCTATCTCTTTAAATGTCTGATGCTTTTTACAAATCTTCGTTTTACCTCAGTTATTTAACGCTCATGTTTGACGGTGACCAACTGATAGAGTTGTTAATGTGTTGTAACAGTGTATGTGTATCATCAATATTGTTTTTGCATAAGAACGAAACCCTTCCGTGTGCTTCGTGACGTCCTAGGATTTCTTTATTTACTGGTTCCAATATGCAGATAATGCGTGCAAACCAAGCATACAAAGGGTAAGACATCCAACTGGTAAAACGTAAATCGCCAAATCCTGCTTTAAAATTCGGGAAAATTCCTGTTTCAAAATCCGGCTGTCGATCTCACGACAAATGCGTTGCAAAGCATTTGGAACCTTGATCGGAACAACTTGCATGCAATGTGCACCACCGTCTGACTTATCTTTGCTTTTATCTTTTTCTCGGTTAGCTCCCTACCTCACAGTTTTGATGTTCCAATGCCTTCGTTTCTCTCACACTACTGAATCCCTGTATTATGATGGGTGAATGACCCTACAATTGGAGCGCTGTTACAATGTTTTGCTATCAGTGTTGGTCGTGTGCAAACACCTATTCTATAATGCGCTATGGCTAACCAATTTTTTTTCTCTTGCGTTTTGTGATTGTGCCTGTGGCATGAACCACGGGTCTGTAATAAATGAATTGTTATTATTATAATATTCACTGATATATGTATACATAATTCGAAATGAATAATATATAAACATATTTTTCCCTTCTATTGCTAACCTTAAATGTACCCCTTCAGGGAAAAAATGTACCCCTACCCCAGTTTGGGAACCCCTGCAGTAAAGCATTACTTTCGAGTGATCCTGATGTTTTTTTTTATTTAATAGTATATTTCTGATACTATTTGAACAACATTATGGGACTGACGATGCGCACTGTTGCGTGAAATGGATTTCCTGAAAAAAAATGCTGTTTGATTCAAACCTCTCAGCTTAGTGGAGACCAGTCACTTCAATAGTATACTTTTGTTTGTGATTGTACTTCTATTTCAATGGCTTCCGAAATAACGTGTGATTGCCATACCATTCAAAGAATCCCAAATACCAGACGAAGCTTAGCTTCAAAACTCTTTCTAGCTGCACGTCTTTTAGTTTAGTTTCTGAATTCCTCTTAGAATTTGATTGAACTGAATCAGCTGCAACTTACGTGCGAAATCTGTGATTATTCTTTTTGGTTTTGTTAACTGCGCCTTCTTCTATACGCCAGTTAGATTTTACACTGAACAAGCAGTACTATGAGATATTGAAGTGCTGCGACATTAACAAACAGCAAAACGATTTATTCCGGACTGTGTTGAACAAAGGAATATGCTCGAAAGAGTGATCTGCAAGGTTACCACCGGTAAGGTTGTCTGCCTACGGTAGGGCTTTCTGGACTTTTTAGGGTATAGGAATCCCTACGACTGGGTTCGGCAATCTTTTCGGACTACTAGGCCACTTCAGGCGGTCAAAAAGGCACACCAGCAGGCGATGTGACGGTCAGGCGCGACGTCTCGTGAACCACCGGAGGGTAAAGCACCACGAACCGAAAGCGCGCTAAGAAAAGCACCTGTGTGAGTATATGACAATCAAGTTATAACGGAGTGATCTCACCAGGTGGGTTCAACTGCTTCTTTAATACCACATAGTGCAACTTTACGCGCTAGCTGTTTTCTTGTCTTGAATTCAAACCCTCCGAGGGACTGCAACAGTCAGAAGAAACAGTTTCCAAAGACGGATTCTTTGAGTTTGGTGTATGAGTCAAACACGAAGTTTACTGAACTGAAACAAAGACACGTACGGTAGTCACACTAGACGTACTGGAATAACCAACAACCTGGGCAAACATGCGAACAGACTACAGTAGAATCTGCCTCTATCAACCCCCAAACCAAGAGCCCAAGCAGCGCAGCAAACACAAGCAGAAAACACATTTAATTGCCAAGATCCACAATATCAACTCGACAGCAGCATTTGAAACCGTGAACAAATGAAATAAACCCTATCACCAGCCAGCAGAGGACCTACGCACGGACAGCCTTACTTCACCGCTCAATCGGTACGTGCCAGAAGGATTAGAATCCATGTACGAAAAAGCTTCCTTTTCGCAATAGCATTTATTAAGTTTCATCTAATCAGCAGAGCAGCTTTCAGGGAAAAACATTACCAATTCTACTTACACTAAGATGCACTATTGTTAGATAGGATTATGTCACTGGTTCTTAAACTTTCCGCTGTCACGTCTCCCTCAAGTGGTTGTCCTTTGTTTCAAGCCCCAGTGACTAAATTAGTAAAGTGGACGGAACACTTTCCCGATCAAAAGCGTTCCATGTTTCAAAGCACGTAGGGGGCTCGCGCCCTCTTTAAATTTATTGACGGCCCCTGGGGAGGCGTGCCCAGCGCCGGTTAAGAAGCACTGGGTTAGGTAAATTTGGATCATGCGCTTGTGGTGTCTATCACCGTGACTTGCTACTCTTGAGCACCCTCTACCGGCAGCCACAATTAGCTACGGATAATTGCGCGGGAGACAGTAACATTGTAACCCCAAACTAAAACTTTAGATAAATCATTTCATCCACAGGGAGTATAGAAATAAGGTTATGTTCTAACAACTTTCTGATCTACATCACGATCTGACAGTGGCATATTTCAGGCTCGAGACCCAGGTAAGCACTTTACGCTAATCTTGCTGAACGTAGGCAATACCTGCAACATGCTGTGCTGTAAGCACTCTTTGTTGTTACTTCGAACACGTCTGTAAGCATGCAGTACCATGCCTTAGTGTAGTTGGATGTGCTTCAAACTGTCAAATTCTACAGACAGGCATGAGCCGAGTGAAGATTGCAAAAATAAGGCAAGTAACTCACACAAATTTTTTTCGCGAATCTTGGACACTGCCGCCCTGGGCCGCCTTTATTTTGCCTCATGTAAGACAAAGCGTGCCTTGTGTTTGTTGGTGCCACGAGCATGACACACTTCTTGTATTGTGTACCATCTGTAGACTGGCGCTTATGCTTTATGTTTTTGTGTTGACAGTGTGGCTATAATCAGTGGTGTCATTGATTCATCCGTGCAAGCTACTTCGCTTCATTAATCCCCGAGAACGTTGACCAACTTAACAGCAAATAACGAGAGAGTTTTGGGCGAAAAACACAAAACCAAATAAGAACTGCGTTTGTCATTTGAAAAAATAGTCAATGATTTGACATTCTCATTAATACCGACAAGCGTTTTGGCTATCAGAAGAGTTTAATCAAATCGTAATAGCTCTTGGTACGCCATAGGCCAGGGCTGTGCAACATTTGTTGTCGGTGGGCCATGTAACCAACTTCGCACATCTAGCTGGGCCACACGAAAAAATTAGTTTTTTCATGTACACAATGAATTGCATGATGGGGAAAAATCAGAGTGTTGGAAAAGGCCACACTATATGGTTTGGCGGGCCGGGTTGTGACCCGCGGGCCACCTGTTGCACACCCCAGCCATAGGCAAAAATGTATCCATAAAAAACAGGCAAAAGCTTAAAAGTTGATATCATCCATTTTGATTATCAGTAGGCTTACCTTTGGTTCGTTACTAGCACAACCGCAATTTTTTGTTCGAATTCAGATTCGAAAGTTGTGTGTTTATTTTCAGCTCAACGACGCTGCGAAAAGTTGCGTTAAAGGGCAAGTCTTCAGTGAACCAAATCATTATTAACCTGCTTAGGTCGATTTTGTCCTTATCGGGCAAATGAATTTGAGGCGTGATGATGCAAGCATAAGAAAAATGACCGTTTCAAGGTGAGCCTTGTAGCAGCTGAGTTTTTTATGTGGTTTTTCGAGTAGCATTCTCAAAACCTGCATAAGGTTTGTAGATATCAAGTTAGGGAGGGTTTTTGCCAGGAGCGGTCAAAGCACACTTGAAATGTTCCAACATGAAGCTAGTCAAAGACAACTTTGTTAGTCTGCTGCAAAAATGTTTTGACACGTTCACGTGGTACCAAGTGTGTTGGTTTGGCAACCAACCAAAACATTATTGACGAGAAGCAGAGTCGACCGGCGTAACTCAGTTCAACGTTCGGTAATTGCTTGACAAGCATCAGAGACAGTTCCCTTCAGTATTTTCCTTTGGAAAGAAGGCGAGCTGGGTTTTCACTGCAAAGCTTGTGATGTTCTATTTCTGTACGAATTTTGTTCCAGTTGTCATTCAACACCGCGGAAAAAGCTTCAACAGGCATGCTATGTATATTGGCAGTCCTTTTGGAAGCAGGCAAATTTAGAATCAGCAGAAAATTCGTAGCATGCAATTGATAAATTATTCTGTTCATCAAATAAATAGCTTTGGTTGACCAATGACAAATGAAGCTTTATATATTTCCATGAAAAGAGTAACTGACTAATTGTTTACTAATATAGACCGCTCCGCTGTAGTGACTACGATCCGAGTATTTCAGAAATTAGCGAATGTTTTACTGCTTCAACAAGTTTAACGATTGAAACCCAATACTGAAAAATTAAGTGGAAAAGCTAGCGGACAAATGAAATAAATACATATTTTAAAGCTTGTAAATACTGTATATTTGGTATAAAACACTACTATAAGATAAGATATACCTGAAGTCTTTCCAAAAATAACTTTTTACATCGTTAAAGCAGGTAGATTTAACAGCACAAGCATATGCATACATGAGGCAGAGGGCAGTATGTGCATCAACTGACAACTGATTTCTCACCACCATTTCCAACACCTCATAGTCTATCACAAATGTTTTTATCCTGCCTTCAAGTAAGGAAAATCATCATCAGCGGGCCCCTCTTTTTAGTCTTGCCTCGGGCCCCCCTAACCTTAAACCCACCGCTGGTTACATTTCTCACCTTCTGCCGTGACTGATGTGGTCATGCGGTGGTGCGTGTTTTTTGTCAGTGCAAGATTGAACATCGAGTAAGATGCTGCTGTTTGAACCGTGTGAAATAGAGGAAAATGGCTGTGGGCGACAGAAATGCAGGTTGGTTACAAGAAAAGAAAGAACGAAGACTGCCAGTCAGTGATGGTAGGACAAGATACGTAAATAAATAAAACTATTTAGAACACTTCAATAATGGATAGCGAGTTAGGCGAAAGTGGGTTGTATATTCTACGTGAACTGGTTTAGTGATTTGCTATGTTTGTGAATTTCTTTCTTCCCGCATTGTGTCACTAACGACCGGAGTTACCAACTGGAAAAATATCCGTCATCTGGCTGAACCCGAAGGCAGCATAGCGCACAAAGAATACATCTTTGCATTCTGCGTGTTTGGTCGACAAAATACGGGAATTGATAAAATTTTGGCTGTTCAAATATAAATTGAACAGGATTACTGGACAAATAATACGCAAAATTGTTTCAGTTGTAAAATTTTTAGTGTCCCGGCATGGCCTTTCTAGGTCGCAATGAAAAAATTGGTTCTAAACGTATTGGAAATACAATGGCAGTCCTCAATTGCAAAAAAATGTAATGATGATGATTTTCCTTACTTGAAGGCACGATAAGAACTTTTGTGATAGACTGTGAGGTATTGGAAAAGTTGGTAGGAAAGCATTTGTTATCAGCCGATGCACACACTGTAATAATTACTATTCATTTGTCCTCTGCTTCGAGGCGAACAAAAGAGCTGTTATGATTTGACTGAACTCTGCTGACAGCCAAAAGGCTCCTTGGCTCTACTATGAATCGCAAATCTTGTAAAGTCTCCCTCTACTATTTTTTCAATTCACAAACACTGTTCTACTTTTGTTTTACTGTTTTCACGCTCAAAATTTGCTCGTGATTTTCTGGTAAATTCCTAGCCTAGTCAGCGCTGAATGAACGGAAGTATCCTGCACGTTAACCAATGACACCATCCATGATCGCCACAGAGTAAACACAGGACGCAAGACAAGCCGCCTACAAACGTTACACGTGCTAGAAGCATGGCATATTCATGGCACCCACAAACACAAGGCAAGATTTGTCTTACATATGATAGCAATAAACGCGGTTATTTTTCCAAGTGGTATGTACCAAAAAGTTTGATATATTCTTAAGTCAAAATTTTAGAGCATGTATTTGGTATATTTTTGTTCGAGTGTTAATTCAATTTATTTATTTATTTGCTTGCGGCCAGACACGAAGTCCATAGTTTAAGCACACACACTCTGCAGAACGCACGTCGATAAAAACAGACAAAACATAACTTTTTTAAGGCATTGGAGCCGGCGGAAACACAGGGTTACAGACACTTTCTGCAACTGCATTGAAGGCAGAAATACAGGGTTACAGACACATTTTTAACACTAATGACAGCTAACACGTAACACTTGTTACAACACTACTGCGGAGTAGGGCGCCAACGGTGGCGTATCTATGCAAAGTGGCGCCCACGGCAAAGTTTAAATGTGCGCCCTTTCTAATAATTTAAACATTAAATATAGGGAAAGTTTTTGCCAAAGATAAACCATGAAGAAAATTAATGTTTGGAAGAGGAAAGTAGGCTAAAGTATTAGGTTTTTTTGCTTTAGACTTTTCAGCAAATAAAATACAAATTATCCACAAGGACCATAACATGCTTCTATATTCATTTACTTTTATTATGAAAAATATGAAAACATTCAAATAATTGACTAGAGCTTTGTAGGCGAAATATATACTCTGATAAGATCATAGTGTCTGGTTCTTTGCTGAGAGAGGATTTCTTTCCATAGACTGTGTTAAAGTAATAACGTTATCATCATTTATAGGCCTATATAATGTTGCCTGACAAAATTGTACAAAAAAAATCAAACAACATATTGCAACTGCAAACGACAATTTCTTTTGAAAAGAAACGCTTGTAAAACACATTTAATCTGAATCGTACAATAAATTATTTATTGCAAGTGATGTATCACTTGTGTTCGAAAAACACAATTCCATCGAAACATCAACATAGCCTGTCTTTTCTTGTTTTAAATAATACAACATGCTGATTAAAACGAAACTTAACGTGCCTTTATCGAAGCAAATTTGTTTATGATTTCATCAATGTCAGCTTTCTTTGTTTCGTCTATTTCTATACTCAAAGCAAGATCACACAACATGCCCTGACTTATTGTTAGTCATTGAGGACAGGAGGTATCAAAGGATCAATTTCAGTTTGCTGAAAGACCGCTCGCTCCTTGCAATACATAGCATCAAATTATTTGCAAAGCAATTCGAAAAATGTCAGGAGGACTTCAGGACAGGGGCGTAACGAGGAGGGAAGGGGGGCGAAATTCCCCCGGCGACGCGTCACTATGGGGGCGCCAAATAACTGCCGGGGGCGTCGAATGGCTGTGGGGGACGCCGAAAAGTTCCAAAAATACCACAAGCACTTTCTTCAATACAGTACATTTGCTACCGCAAGACCTCAGTTTCGAACATGGGGCGCCAAACTTGCTTCTTGCCCCGGGCGCCATCTAACTTCGTTACGCCGCTGCTTCAGGACGCGATAATTTTAAGTTGCACGACTTGAAACTAGCATTTTGCAATCTAGCATATTCTCGTATAATCAGGCTTGTCCATGAGAATGTCATTCCTATGGGAATCCCATGGGAAACGTCCCATGGGATGGGATGAGATGGGACAGGCATAAATTGCTATGGGATGGGAATGG
>JGI24158J21664_10008541_pt1 | contig 13633 bp, 9 predicted proteins | sample Ectturendosymbi3_FD_21664 | JGI IMG/M metagenome (IMG submission 21664) | reverse complement strand
AACTGAAGTGATTGTTTGCTATGTATCAATAAGGACAACTGAAAATTACGAGTTTGATAAGATTAGGACTGCTGGAGTGACTGGAAACGCCACTATATTATAAAACCAGCCAGGGCGACAATCCCATATGTTCAACCAGAGATGAAATTTCGCAGCCCTACCGGCCAATTTCACCACGAGCCGCCACTGGAAATAAGGGCGGTATGGTAGCCCTGCTTATAAGCCATCTTCAACTTTTTTGTGAGAAAGACGCTTCTGAGACACATGTCAGAAAAATGTTAATTTTCAACAGAGGGAGGGTTGTTACCACTAAACTATAAACACAAAACCACTTAGCTCTACCAAAAGCTTTAATAAATGTTAGAACCTCTTCAAATTCTCCCAAACCTTGCAAAAGGAGACATCTGCACCATAAATAACTATACTTAATACTGTCAATTCGCGTGTTGTATTCTGCAGCTATCAACATTGCCTTACTAAATTGGCACAAACTAAATTTTCAGTTTATTAGCAGCGTGCCCTTTCAAAAAAGCTCAATTTGAAAAAATTACATGCAGTGCATACACTATTTAGACCTATGAAACACTTTTTTTAAGCATTTTGTTTACTTATTCTAAGCCTGCTCTTGCCCTGAACTGGACAAGATACGAACGAAAAACAATAATCATACGCATATGCAATGACAAATGCATGCGAAGCCCGTCCTGCCATCGCGCATATCATTTTGTTTTGCTGTTTGTTGACCCAATCAGTTATGTTTTTCTTTGTTTTTTCTATTATATTTTTCTGATTGGGAAGCACTTTTCCGTGTATTGGTTGTTGAGCAACAGTGCTTTCTTTCAAGGCGAACCACAGGTACTGTTTTTTCCCCAGCCTTTACAGATCCCAGGCATAAAATATATCATACTGATGTACCTCAGAAAAAAATTGTAGCCAGAAACGTTACATTATAAAATTGACATTGACATTCGATACACACAAAGGTTCATTGTTTAATAATAGATGCGCGTAAATCCGCAAATAAAAGGGTTTGTTGTAGAAGGGTTCAGCCTTGTCAAAACAGTAGTGTCAATCATTCGAACATTCATAACAAAGCGTTTTCAGTTTTCCTTGCTGAAGAAATCCATTGACACTCACGAACGACTCGTTCTGGTTCGTATACCCTAGTGCGGTTTTTGCAAAACGAGTATTTATCAGCATAATGAAAGTAATACTTCTCAAACAGGCAGGGACGTCGGAACAGCGGTAGGGCAAGGAGGGCAGAAAAAGAGTTGAGGGCAATGAAAACTTATGAAAAACAAAAAACTCGCTACCAACACATTTGTTTCTATTCAGCAACAATGTTGATCTCAAAAATGACACAAATTATATAGAAAACCACTCAGAATTTTCTGGGTGCGCGAATGGCTGCAATAAATTTGTTTCAAGTCGATTTTGAAAAACCATGAGATGGCCTATGGTGCTGTTATGAAAAGGCACCTCCCCCCTTTTGAAAGGGCAAGAGGCAATGCCCCTGTCATGCCCCCCTCTCCGGCGTCCCTGCAAACAGGTGACTTTTTGTCTATGAACGTTCCGATAGAGCTCGTTACAATCGCAGTGATTCTTACATTGCGTTACGCTGAAAAGTGATTTGGATAAACAGGTCACTTTATATAACAACAGCAAATACCACAGGATAGTTGGTTTCACATGAGGCAGAACGCAACAGCATAGAAACAATACTGGGAGGAAATCATGGCATTCACATAAAGGTTCGTGACAAAAATATGTCTTTGGTAAAACTTGCTCTTCTATGATTTTCTGGAGCTCATTCGCTGGTTGCTTCGTCATTTCGTGGACCTGCAAAACCTTTCCTACAAGGCAGGCGGCTAACATGTTATCCGGAGTGGTACACAGTCTGCCAATGGATAACATACAGTTAACGGCTTTCTAAGTTATATCAAAACAGCGTACGATGCACCAAGAACACCTGTTCTACAGCTGACTTTACTAAACTGAAAGTGTTATCGCCATTTTGCTTTAAAAACCCATAGCCTGCGATATTTGCACCGTTAAAAGGATTTATTTGGTCTCCGCGCACAGACAATCAAATTGACTGCAGCTTGTTTTTAAGCTTAAATTCTGATAACATGAATTGAAGCATAATGATTCTTCCATGATGTTACTTGGCTTGGCTAAGTCCGACCGTTTTGCAGAAAAATAAAACCGGAAAATTTTCAAGCATCGACGTACATAACAAAACTACTTATTTTGGCAAACCGACGACGTTGTAGACAGAAAATGTTTCGAGTTTGTGAGACCTAAACCTCAGTTTTTTTCAATGAGCAGGCGATAATCGTGCGCCTGTTTATTCATCTATTATGAAGCTACATATTTTTTGATAGATAGTGCTCAATAAATAATGGCGTCTCTAGACTCATCCACACACCAGTGTTGATGAGTCTCTGTTTCGAACGACAGGTCTTGTCTTGGTGTCGGAGGTTGGGCGCAGATCTGCTAGAACTAGTGATCTCACAAACGTTTTGTCGTGTTTACACCTTGCACTCAAAAACGTGGAAGTAACTGGTTGGATTAACATTTCACTTGGACCGTTTCCTTTCGTTTGAATTACTTGAGCTCACAGCGGCATTCTATACCCACTTTCTCTTATCAGGGGAAGTTTTGCGAACTTTTACTGTGGTTGTGCTGATCTAGTTGGTATCTTTTCTGACTGAATCAAAATATTGGTAACTTCTAGTCATGGAGTCAGGGCTTGAGAAAGCTCTGAATTTATTGCACAGTAAAGATTTTCTAATCAAACTTAACATGCTGCTAAATTACTGACTTCTGCTGAACGTACACAAATGTATGTTTTCAAGGTTAGTGAAGGCGTTGGAATTTTGAAAGTGGAAGTTCAAAGAAACTCTGGGGCGCGCGGAAAAGTCAGAATTCCTTACAAAACTGTTCCAGGAACAGCTAAAGGCGGAGGTGAAGACTACGAAGACGCCATTGGCGAACTGGAATTTGGAAATGACCAAACAACGTGAGTTTTTCGAAAACGTCTTGAGCAAATCTTGTCCAACGTCGCTCGAAAGTTACAACACTTTTAAGGGGGTGTCTTAAGGGGTCAGTAGCATGTAATATTAAATGTACAATGTGCGCAACATTTCATAAAAATTTGGACGTAAAATTTGATGTGACGATCTGTTGGGGAGAACAATTAATCATCATGATTTACGCGATTTTGCAACTGACTTTCTGTTTTCGGGAGGAGTGCCGTCTTGAACGTGTTTCACTAAGAAAAAAATACTGTAGCCGAACTGAAAAAAAAACATTTTACAAACATTCGATGCCCAGTAAAGTTCGCAGCAACTCCTCGAGGCTATATCCAACCTATCAGAAGCTGACTTTCAATGTTTTCACGAAAACACATTTTATGCGGATGTTGGAAACAGCAACAAATAAAAATTGTATACCTGAAATGGCAAAAAACGCATTTTACGCAAAAAGAAATGCAGATTTATCAAGCAAGCTGAATGGATTTTTGAGTCCTTCTCTGAAATTACAGAAGATATCGATTGATTTTTTGTGTCGCATTATTTCCTTTGACACACTGTATTGAGATGGGTGTTAAGATTTGAAAAAACTTGTATGTATCAAAACTTTGAGTGCCAGCCGTGAGTTACCGATTTCACCCTCGTTGTTCAGCATTTGCATTATTCATGACGTCCTTCAATCGAGGTAAACATCAGACGAACTCGAGGTTACGGCGATCTATTTTCTCGGGTTGGGTTTGACCTGCAGACACTGTTTAGCAATTACATTATCATCCAGTTTGAGACATTGCGTTGTACAAATGCACCTTTTAATATGAGACAGTATCTATCTCATAGTGAAGCTGACTTGAAGGCTGTGGGTGGTGCTCTTGTATACGATCGAAGTTTTGCTATTTTCAGCAAAGTTTTGCGAAACCAAAAAATGATGCTTATGTTGTGGACCTCGTAACAGTGTTAAGATAAGGCAAAACAACGACAATTGGAAACAGTGACAGATTTGGTTTTTAGTTAACAATTTACGGACAAAAAAATTGCGAATGCAATGCGTGAGTTTGTTTCGACCAAAACGGTGCTTAACACAAAGATACTCCCTGTTTGTCTACGAAAACATATTTTCAAAAAGAAAATTTAGCTGCAACAAAGCTAGACTCCCTGGCAACATCGAGGTGTTTTAGTTAAATTAAAACTACCAACGCTTAGAAAAAAGAATGAAAAAATGCTATACGAGAAAAAAATGTTGCCCCACAAAGAAAACAATTGTTTTAGTTTTCTAAAATTTCTGCAAAAGATTACATGTTATAACAAAAACCTTAACCTCTGTAGCTTCTATGCAGTACGCGTAAAATTTCCACCTTTTCGAAGCAGACGTCCTCTTTGTTAACACTATTCATTCTGTAAGTGTAAGATATCCAGTACGAAAACTCGATGCTCATACCAAAGCATGTCCAACGTTGGCTGCACGATTCTACCTCGGGTACGGAACAGGGTTGGTTACCACCTGAACACTGAACAACGCTCACGTTTTGGCTCAAAAACAATCTTTGCTCCCGTTTAACACTTTTTGCTAATGCAGATGAAAAAATGACAAAGTTGATATTTACAATATAGTTTATGTAAAACTAACTCCCGCAAATTCAAGTTGCTGAAGCAAGAATTGGGATCGTCGACAAACGCATGAGCGCAAAGAGGTAAATCATGTTCTGTATCTAAAAATATCATGATTTATCAAGTTCATTACAGTTTTTTAAACTTCGGTGTGTTGCCGTACTAGTGGAACACCAATGCGTTGTCAATGCCAACAAGCTGAAATATAGCCAGTGTTGCTTCTTTCGTCGGCACTTTTTGTTCGAGGTGTTCAGAGGCACTTCTGTTCCAATCCTACGAACACCGAGTGCTGAGTCCGTGTCACGGGCAAAACACAAAAAACTTCTGAGAAAAAACATTCAGCTGTTGGTTTCGATTATAATAAAGTTACAGCAATGAATAATTTAACGCAGCATTTTGCCACAGCCAGAATTAGTCTCACCCGAATTCTAATCAGGTGGACATGTTAACACGCTAAACATTTCAACGCATGCTTTTCTTCACTAAATGATGCAGAAGACATCGATACTCGGCTTTGCAAAGGTGTTGGTCGAAAGCATTATTGACGAATTTAAACCGAACCAAGCGATGGATCCCTAAAACCATTACCAACTCCAAGTGAAGCTTTTTCTGATATTTTCTACAATTTTCAATCTGCGGTAGTTCGGCGCATCCTGGATCGACTTAGCCTGCGATCGGCGCGTTGTTGATGCAGCGCCGTTACGTTCATTCGCTCAGTAGCCTGGATGTAGGTCAGTGGTTTCCAAACGTTTTTGNTCGATGGCCCACATGTTGACTNAAATGATTCGTTGCTTACCGTGTGTTGTAAAGTTTTTGTCAAAATTAGCAACGACTGTATGGGCNTAAACGATATTTCAAACATTAGAACGTAAGACAAACGGACTGTATTTTTGTAGACTACAACGCATCCGTACAAAAGACAAATTTGAAAAGGTTATTTAGCCGAATGACACATTAGCCTATACAAAATTTCTCGGTGATCCATTGAAAATATCACCTTCGTGCTTCATAGTTTAAAAACTAGTGATCTGGTGATTTAAAGTCCCTGTGTGCAACAAGCACGCAGTCAGTTCGAGAGCAACATTATCTACCCTTCATGGAGTGTTTCCTGCCCATGAATTACAACGTTTTTTTCGAAAATTGTGTAATTCTAACGGAAACAGTTTTTCGTGCAAACTTTAAACTGAAAATGTTTTGAGGTGTTTGCGCACTGTCTAGTCTAGTCTAGCGCAGCATTCTATCTGCACTGAAATCAGTACAGCATCCTATATATGGATGAAATGTATACTGATGAAATCTTTCCAGTTACCTCCATAGTCTAAGGTCATTAGAATTCCAGTGTTGTTTCGGAACCTCACGGCTTATAAAAGCTGGCATAAAAGTTTTTAGAAGTAAATTACGAGCTCTGCACATTCGTCTTGAGCTCTAATAAAGCATCATTGTGCTTAATATGCTAGATTCCCCATTTCGCAATTGTCATAACATGCCGGTGACACGTCGCACGAAATGCTAATGTCAAAAACTGCGTGAGTGTAACATATTTACTAATTTGCTAAGTTGAACGGAAGGTTTGTAAGTATACGTAAAGTTCTGCCGTTTTTACCGGCTCCATCTTTATTGCTACTTTCCTGCTTTCTTTTGCCCTTGGCATTGTTCTTTAATCGATACGAACAACCGTCTGGCAGGAAGGCTTGCCAGAAATAAACAACTTTCTTCGTGACTGACTACTGCAGAAAAAGCATCAGTGTTCGAATCGTAGACGATGAAGCCTATCAAAAAAACAAGAGCTTTTTCGTCGAGTTGGGCCAGCCAAAGCTTGTTGGTGGACTTTACGATATCGAGTCAGGTTGGACAGCAGTTAACGGAGCATACTGCCTATGAGCGCAATTTTTGGGAAAGTGCACGCACATTGAACTTTTTTTTCACTCATTCCATCTTTCGCTGCTTGCTTGTTTGACATGGCTGTTGACAAACTGCAGCATGTCTTTCGTACATCTGTTTGCTGCTACCATCACTGAATTGATCAAACTTATATTAACTTTGATTTCTGAGAGTTGTGCATGCATGATATATGCTGAACACTGTGTTTCTTCGGTTTGCAGTTTGTCTGAAATCAAACAGTTGTGAGGCGTTATTTTATCAGCGAGTGCACTAATTCTACGGAACTACGGAATGGCACGAACGGTGCAATGATTTTTTGAGTTTCTTGGATTTAGCCAATTTGAATGCCTTACGTTGAACATGTTTGGCTTGAACACGCCGAATATAATTCCAAGAAGCCCTCACAATACGAACAACCAAATATTAACGACATTTAGTGACAGAAAGTTTAGGCAAACATTTCCTTTTTTACTATACCACTGCTAACTATGTACATGGTGTAATTTTTCCCTGACCACGACAACTTTCCAATGGATCCTTAAGAACTTGGGACGACGTATGCTGCGCTCATGTCAAAGCTGTTCCACCCCACTGCGACAGAATAGAGGTTTATGACTGTCGCTACAGTTTGCTCTCTGATTAGAAAAGACAGTGGTGGAACGATTTGAAACAGGACAAGCATTTGGATTCCCAAAACATTGAAAACCAAAGAGAAAAAGGGGGTCGCTGTAGTTCTATTGAAGTAACTGCTTTTCGATCAAACGGTTGGGAGGTCCAACAAGTAACACAAAAAAGAAAACCAGCGTTCACTTGCCGTGAAAATAAAGCATGAAATTATATTTTCGAGGCAAAAGTCGTCTGGATACAATGCGAATGGAGTCTGGGACGGGTCGACCCTCTATCACAGCAAAATACGTAAAAATCAGGCGACACAGGACAATGTTCTAAATTTTCAGAGCAAAGAGAAGTTTTTCATGGCGAATGAAACAAAATCGGGGAAAACGCGGTTGCGCGCGCAAGTTGTTTCATCGGACGTGAAATTTGTGGAAAAATAGAGGTTGTGATATAAAATCTGTGAGGCTGGCGTTTTTGATGGATAGTGATTTCGTAAAAGGGATGACCTTTCTGTGCTTTTTGCTCTATTATCAGAAGAAAAATGCTGAAAATCCCGAAATTCAGACAATTTACATCCGCTAGTACTAAAAATCCTTTATTCACAGGCGAATGTTCGACAGCCATTAACCGAGCTTATGTAATATTTTGCTTATATGAAAATCCCTGGTAAGTTGAAGACGAAAACCATTAAAAATACAATAAATACAAAATGTTGTGCGGCTGTGTAGTAGTGGCTGCCTCATTTAACATCGGCATGACATCACAAGATCACCACTTACAATGCACTAAATGAAACTTGTGGGAACGATGGTGTGCGCAGACGGCCTGTAATCAATCTTGCGTGCACGATGCTCCCGGCACGTTTGACCGCAAAGCAGTACATTTTTAAAAATCCGCTTCCATGCACTGCGCTACTGGGCGAAACGGTGGGAACAGGTCATCTCACCTCAATGTAAACAGCTGCTTTGCCGCAAGTGATCATTAAGCTGATGCACAACTGCACCACTGACAACTGCAAACACTCGGCATTTGCTTCTTGCCAGTGCTTAGAGACCAAGCAGCATGGACGGATTAAACTGTTTTTGAAATGGTTTTTGCTAAAGGCAACTCTGTTTTTTTTACTTTTTTCCAGCAGGGAGAAACTGTAAAATTAATGGGAATTTTTATTTAGTTTCTTGTCTTAGCGTTGGGTAGGTTCTTAATTTTGTTCCCTTAAATCCGGTAAATATAGAGTTGCAAGAACTTCACAGCACACGGGACAGGTCAAGTAAACTTTGACGACAAATCTGCCTCACGTCGAATGCAGCACTGCTGGAGGCATTGGAAAGCTCTAGCTAGACCATTATTTTGTAATATGCGTTCATAAATGTGGATGAAGGAACTCTCTTGCGCGCTTACCGCCGTAGCGATGATATAATGCGATACTACCTTCGTTGTCACAAAGCGTGTCGCGCCCCTTTTGTGATGAATACCAGACGTGGCAACGTTGGCGACGTACACTGGACGCTGAGTTGTGCACCAAGTAACCGAGTTACGCCTGGCTTACATCGCCGACCACTTTGTGGAACTGTCGGTGTGGTTACGTAGGTTTTGTTTCTACAGTTTCATGCGTGATCAGATAACGGCACAAAATTCGCGTAGCAACTACGTTCGCACGACGCGAGCTCTTATTTTCCGAACGTCATTGATAGCGTACAAGACAGCCGTCGCTGTGTTGTTGCACCGTCAGCTTTTGTTTGATGTTGAAACGGAATGTTCTATTCCGTGGTCCTAGCAGAGATCCAATGTCACCTGTTCTACTNAAAGTAAAATTTGTTAGCTGATTTTGGAATAAGAANGTAATAAAACAACTTCAAGGACTCTTAGGTCATGACCTACNGCGGAGACTCAGAATAGATTTCATGGTCGTTGTGTTTATATTCACCGACGTCCATTCGCGTCAGCAAATTAACTTGTTCCTCACGAGACGGCTTACCATGGAAGCACAATGGGTTCAAGCAAAGGCCGTATTCAGCGTTCGTGGATCTTATCTTATTACTGTAGTTGAAATGTATTTATACAAAGGTAATTCAAAAAGAATCGATCTTTGTTCTGCCGTCGCCTAAAAGTTCTGATCTGTTCAACATTTCCCACGGATTTTTGCAATCTTACCTAATTCCACTTTTAAACAGAACTCTTATTTCGGTTCCTATCGTCGACAACCATTCATATTACAAACGAGGCAAATTCCGGATTGAGTTAGGTCAACCTTACACTCCTAACAAACCGGAAGGTAAGCCGCCTGAACTGATTTTAATCAAGAAAGCTTGTAGAAGTGACCGCTAGTTAAATGGCTTATTTATATACAAAACAACCATTAAATTTCACGAAACTTATTTTGCAAAATAGATTTGCATATTGTGATCCGTGTTGGTAAATTATTTTTGGAAAAATTTTATTATCGACGATTTCGTTATTAGTGAGATGTTTGAGTGCATTAAGTTGGTGGGTAGGCTACTAAGCGGCTGTTACCGATATAGTGAAGATTGGAATTGCATTCCATGCATACCCGATTTTTCTCAGTTTCTTTAGAATACTACCAAATTTTACCTCCAGTTTTAACCTCATGCAACGGTCTCTGCTCTACACGCTTTCCGCAATCAATCATGCAGCCCAAATTGCTCGCGGACAGACCTAGTTTCCGCTTGATCAACATTATTTTTTACAAAGAAGCCTGAACCGAACCGATCCTCACTGCATGCTTGCTGCATGGAGTGATGTTTTGCCATAGCATGAAGCATTAAAATTGGATAGAGAGATCAAAACTTGTTATATTTAATTTAGTCTTAGCATGTAAGGCTTTTGACCAAGTATGAGGTTTTCACCGAAGTAAGTTAATTTTTGTTTGACAACTGCAATTTTATATCTCACCTAGGATTCGGTATTGAGAAATTTTTGATCGAGCTACTGCATTTATTGGCTTGCACCGGTATATTTCAATTTTTAACCAAGTGCACATGCATGCAATTATTTGAACAGAAATCCGAAAATCGAATGCAGTGTGCTGTGGAAAACGAGCATAGAAACGTTATTCACCACAATGCAATTTGCGTTGAATATTACAAACAACATTTTTGATTTCATGAATTGCAAACCGCAGCTGCGGTCCTGTCGATCCATTGCGTCGCCACCAGTGCATGAGCGCATTTGTTATATTTCCTTCTTGTTGACAACAATTACTTCGAAATCGTCGCTTGTTAGCACAAAGTCTCGCATTGTTAGTGAATTGTTTCGTAAAAGATATTAGACCAGCGCCAGTCGTAAAGCAGGTATCAAGTGCAGAACTGCAAAATATAATGTTTTCCTGTTAAGGTGCAACGTGTTTCCTCTTAAAGGCACTTTCGTGCTTTCTCGTGACGGCATAAAAGCAAATCTCGTGATTTCCCTCGAAGGCAACGAATTTGAACCGTTGCCTTGAAGCGGTTTCATTGTTCGGTGTGCGCAGATATACAAAGTTTTTTTAGCATATTGATCGATTCTTTTGCTGCAAAAATCAATGCAAACCACCTGCCTGGATCAATCAATTGAAAGCTGTACTTTCTTGAACCTATAAATAAAAGATTTCGGATGTGTCTCTTTAAAAACTGTGTTCTGAAAGAATGTGCGCGGCAACTGTCAATTGTCATAGGCACTTCTCGACACACATGCAAAGACTACAGTTTTTAAGATGTTTTCATAATATTATGCGCGTTGAATGGATCGTAGAAGTGGGAAGCGACTCTGGAATAAATGGAAAGGATGGCGATGAAACAAAACCGATAACTGAAGAAGAAGAGGAAGCCAGGAGGATTGCTGAGTTGGGGAAACCAAGGCTCGGGACTAATGCCAATATTGAAATCGTAATTGAAGAAAGCTATGAATTTAAGGTATAAAAACCAAACCAATGGTTTGTGCTTGCTTGCAGTAGTGAAGTGGTCAATGTTACGTTCTTTCAAGCCACGTAGTTTCTCAGTTAAATTCCAGAGCGTATCAGAACTGAAAATCTCAGCTTCTCTGTTACTTCAAATGCGTGCGTTGTTTGCTTGAGAGTGTGTGTTTCTTGTGCAGTAAGAAAAATTGTTAGGTCTGTTGTCAGGTAAACCTGTCTATTAATCAGTTTTTCGTGAAACAACCGCGCAAAAATATCGCTTTCTTTTGTCGTTGCTATCGTGTATCAATTCTTCGGACTGTGACCTTTTGTCTGAGAATGTTNCAAACTAACTTTGGGCTGTTGTTCTTGTGCTGGTAGCTCATTCTAAGTATTTAAGGCATGGGCGTAATTTNGTTGTAAAATGTGGGGGACAGCTTGGTGTGAGACGAATACAGTAACCAGTTCGATGCAGAAGTGAAGTTTTTTAAAATGCAGATTCCCAATAGTGTTTCGCAGAGGTGTTTTGAAAGCAATACTGATCACGCTTTGCTTTATCCTTACAGACAGATGATTTTCAAATTTATATACTTAAAGTTTTTTACTGGACACGGACACACCGTACTATAATTCAGCAACATGATCAGCATCCAGACTTTGACAAACGTGCAGTGTGATCACATTTAAAGGGCATCTTCTGTTAAAAGTAAAAGTTACGAACTGGCAATACGTAATGTCAACATTCGGGATTAGCCGATAATTTAATACTGATAGGCTATTAATTGGCACTTATGTTAATCAAAAGAATAGCTTGTTTGCACACCTAAAAAATAATAATTCTGCTGGACCTTCAGCTATAGGTCAATACATGGTTAAGTTAATTCTTCTCCAACGTTTTGATTAAAATCTTGGAGGTAGTCTTGCAAATCTGCCCATTCTAAAACTAAGTCTCCATAATAGCGATGCTTTTGTCTTCAACAAAAACTTCGCAGAGATTTGCCTGAAAATGTAATTTGCTAACATCATAAACTTGCATATTTCGATTCTACGCTGTCTGTTTCCGAATACGTGACAACAAACGTTGCAGCAAAGCCAGTTACATTTCTGCACGAAACAAATCATGGCTGTACTGTGGTCTCCAGGGACGCCAGAGAACGGTGGCATGGCGGGAGCATTGTCCTCTGCTCTTTCATAAGGGGGCAACGGGGGCGGAGGTGCCTTTTTATAAAAGTATAGTAGGTAGTTTCATGGTTTATGAAAATCGAATTGAAACAAATTTATAGCAGCTCTCCCAGAAACTTCAGAATGGTTTTCTATAATTATTATTTTAGGTCACTGTTGCTGAATAGAAACAAGCATAATTGTGGTAGTTTTTTGTTTTTTATAAGCTTCCATTGCCCTCAGCTCTTTTACTGCCCACTGACGTACCGCTGTTCCGGCGTTCGTGACGGTCTCTCACACGTGCAGCTCTTAAACTCTCATTGTTTCAAGACAGGTTTCGAAGTACCACAGAGGTACTTCGAAACTTGGATATTCCTAAGTGCAGTCAGAATCCTGGCAGAGGTCTGAAGGCACAGCATGGCAGGACAATTCCTCGGATACCCTACTTCACTAGTTTAAAAACAGTGACCTTTCGTGCAGTGTACCACTCAGGGTAGCAGTTTTAAGAATCTTTCGCGGTCTCAGAAACTTGCTGAAGGCTGAAATAATAATATTTCATCTAAGCTAAAATCTTCAAAAAATATCAGAATCAGTGACCACGCCAGACCCTGTTTCAACATGAACTTGGCTGCGTGTATAACATCAAATATGAAAAGCTCTTCACACAACACGTGACAAACATCACTTAAAACCTAGAGAAAAATGTGGGGGGACACAGCAAATATCCCCACCGTCTGAAAAAGTTGGGGGACACGTCCTTTTCCCCCACCAAACTGCGCCCATGATTTAAGGGAGTGGTAAGGCTTCGTGTGGAAACCTCAGGTTCGAATTTTCTAATCCTTCACGAAAAAAACAACATGTTTGTAATTTGAACCAACAGCCAAGCAATGTGTTGTTTTGATCTAAATGTTTCCATTACATATCTTTCAATATCAGCTGTTTGTTGCAGAACACTGTCGATCGACTAATCAAAAAAGCTAACTTAGCTGTAATGGTTGGAACTTCATCCTGGAGAGAACAGTTCAATGAAGCTTTGACTGTAAATGGAGGTAACTTTGAGGTGTCGTGCTCGTGACTTTTTGTGGAAATTAGGATTGAGTGATAACAAAATGATTTGGTGTACTCTAATTTTTTAGTTGGAGTTAGGGGCTTGCGCAAAGCAGCATTGAAAGGCATTATTCATTTTTTAAACATGTTGATGCGCTAGTCTTGCAAGAAAAACTACTGAAGATACTTCTCTTAAAGGCTGATACGGGATTGCGCAGATTGTTTACCTTACTGAATTTTGTCTTTGGACAGACAACACTCAAATTCTAGTCAGTCATAGTTTGATGCTAAACATGTGACTCCTCTTTGGTTCAAGTATGTACTTTCCACGATGGGTGTAAGCAAGGAATCGATCAGCAAATTTTTAATAGGAAATCGATTTCACGTAAAATTACGCATCCTC
>JGI24158J21664_10008540_pt1 | contig 13634 bp, 9 predicted proteins | sample Ectturendosymbi3_FD_21664 | JGI IMG/M metagenome (IMG submission 21664) | reverse complement strand
TGTAATAGGGAGGTGTAATGGTACAAGTACCATCACATGGCGAAATGGCGTGAGAAGGGTAGAAAACGGTGACTAGAGTTCATGGAAGGGCGTGACGCTCTTTCTCTAAAACGAGGCTCTTTCTCTAAAATGTCCAAAGAGAAAACAAACAGCAATCAGTGCCAGCTTGGACTTACTTTTCCTTTTGATATAAATAGAAAATTCTCGTAATATCTTCATTGTCCTCATTACCTATTTCAAACCTAGTTGGTTATTTTTCGAAATGGAATAAGGCTGTCATCTCAAGTTCAATTTATAAACATACGAAAACGTAACAGAGAACTGCAAAGGTGCTACTTCCTCAATTTTTACCGAAATGATTCTGTTTGTTAAAGAAAACGTATGACGTTGTTGTGGGATTAATTAATTGAAAACCATAAATTAAGTCAAGTCACTTGTAACTGAAAATTAATTAGCTAAAATGCTATGATTACAGCTCATACAATAGGCAAGAAAGCTAAAATTTTATCAACTAAACGATAAGTTAGCAGAAAATATAGACTTGCCTTAAAAATTTAAAGATACTTTTCGGACATTAATGAAATCAATTATATTATGCTTGAACCATTAAAGAAAGTTTTACTTCTGAAAACAGCTAAAAGTTCTAAGTTTGCTGCAAACTTTCAAGGCATCAACCGACTGGATCTGTTTTCCTGACTTTGCGATGTTTCAGAATTCCATATATCTGTATTCAAATAATTACTCTCCATAAATGCGACGCGCAGCAGAATCAATCGAAAAGTTGTTTCAATAGAAAGTCGATTCATGTAACTCTACGCACCCTGTGTCCTGAAATCCGTAACAGCTGATGACGTTGTCTGCAAGATAACCGAGTAAACGCGAAAGGGATGTCACACAAAAACCTGTTGCTATGGTTACACGATGGGGAGTCGAACCTCTCTATAAATGACACAATTTTCTTTTGATAACTCACATTAGGATTTCCTGCCGAAGCGCAAGGCTCGTGTTATAACTGTCCAGATTCAACATTGCGGATGTAGCCTAAACCGAGAAGACCGCTTTTGTGACAGCAAGATGCCGCGCACAAGGATAGAAAAACAATGGAGAGGTAGTGAGGCGCCGACAAAACTGCATTTTTCAAGCTTCATTACAAGTGCTTGAAGTGCAAGCAATCGATACACGACGCTCTATTCCTGTATGCAACCGGAAAAAAGAAAACATTGCCAGCAGAAAAGTTTCCAGACACTATCAATCAAGCAGAATCCTATCTCAGCAAAATAATTAGCCGCTATAATGTACATATTTTGCATAAATATTTACATTCTCGAAGTGCGTCCTTGTTTTTCTGGGCCCATAATACTTGAGAATTTACGTGGTGTAAAATCTTGTTGTAATTTCAAAACTCGCTTTTTTAAGGCGAAGAGGATGGGTTGGATACATTATAGTTCAGCTCAATGCGGAATTGGTAGTATTGTATATTGCGTTGAACAACTTAAGAGTGACCAATAAATATATTTATTTTTAACGCATCTTTAACCAAACTTTCTTTGAAGTATTTCACTAAAAATACCTTTTTTACAAAAATCAGTTGACTTAATATTTTCGAAATTGATAGTTTTAGCACTTGAAAAATAAAAGCGGTGTTGAACCTGCTTTCTAAAAACTTTGATTTTAGTTTGTTTTACAAACGTTAAATCCTGGGGCACCATCATGGCAATAGCCAGAAAAAAGAGAAGAAAGACATTGCTATTCGAATAGTGGCACTCTCTCTTAGTCATCACTGATCCTCGAACATTCTCTGTAACAAATGTATGACGAAATATGGATTTTATACTACACTTTGATGCATTTGGCGGAACAAGTTGGGGAGCGAAGTCGAATCATACCGATACAAAACTGACCCATGACAAAATTATTATTTGTGATCAGACTGTTTGTTTTTTTGCCAGAATTTCCGGTACCTCCCAAAATAAATGTCTTGCAAATGATGTACCTACATCCGTTTGTGGAAACAAATGCACAGCATGGTATGCTTCAAAGTAACTTGCTGCTAATAGGCTGCTTAAATCTTGCAGTTGCATTGCAATAAATGTGTACACTATACATTCGCAGAGGCATTTCAAAACAAGAGTAGGGCCGAATGTTGAAAGTGAAAGAATGCTGCAATTTTTTTCGATCACGAATAGAGCGATTATACAAAAATGAAGAAATTAAATTTCACTTAAACGTGAGTTTCCTTTCCCTTCGTCCAATATTCAAGCTGCAGACGAGCATACACCTGAGAAAACTGAATGTTTGGGTGCTTTGGACTTAAAATTTCATTATTTCGCAAATAGTAAAAAAACGTTTTCACGTTTTCGAAACATCACGATGGTTCACTGAATGCTCGTCAAGCATCACGACGCATCACGATGCATCACGATGGTTCACTGAATGCTCATCAAATGATCAAAAGAAAGCTTTTCAAATGTTGCAGAAATATTTCTCGAAAATATATTCGGACGTGAGTGATCTTTACCATTTCAGTATGCATCTCTCCATTGATATACGCATATGTCATCTGCTTCAGCTGTTTACGTTTTCTTGGTCACTTCCTGAGTAGTCACATTCTTTTTCTAAATTTATAGTTAGTTACGCTCCAATATGTTTCCAAAATTCAAAGCACCCAGTAAAGATGCTGATGTGCCTACAAATTGTCTCTTTCAAAACGTTGCATTCAGATAGCACAGAGCCATAATTTGCACAAGTCTACTTTCTTATATTCTTGCATTCCTCAAAAAAAAACTTCACTTTCTTTTGATTTCGAACTACGTCTAAAGTTTCGCGTTGCCGTTGGTCGATATTTTCTTCGAAACCCAAGAATAACAATTAAATTAAAGAGCCTTGATATTGCGAAAATACGTGATTTTTGTTCTAATAAACATAAAACCGATCACTTTATTTATTGTTTCGTTATAATTTACAAAGCTTCATTATGTCTTATCTCAAGTGACTGTCAATGTGTTTGAATTGTTTGTTGACAGATTGTAGATAAGTTAAATTATTCCCTGCACTTAGTTGCTTGTGGAATAAAAGCATTAAAGTTATCGCAAGGTATGTTTGTTTGTGCGTGGAACTGCAAAAGCAAACATGTGTCACTTGCCCATCTCATTTGCATAATCTGTAGTTACTATGCAATGCTGCTATTTTCTAGATAAGATCAACTCAAAACGTCAAAATAAATTTCTTGTTAATCAAATGCAGTTGAAACAAGTTAACAGTTACCACTCGCTGCAGCCGGATTTTGGCAATTGCAATATGGTTGCGGATTAATTTTCTTGATAACCAAAAATCATTTCTTTCCCCAAAGCGTCTTGACTCTCGTAAACCGTTTAATAAACCAGTTACGTTTATCTGTTAAAACGCGAAAAATTAAAGCGGAAAGTATATGAGGTTTTAACACTGTGCTTTAGACAGGGCTACCATACCGTCCTTTTTTCTAAGAATGTCCTTATTTGTGACTTGCGTCCTTATTTTTTCTTGTGTTCTGCAGCGTTACAAATTTAAATAAGCAACACTGATAGACATACAGACCATTTCTATCTCATCGTCAACTTTGCAATCAATGTTTCGTGACATCATTGAAGTAGTATAATCTTGCAGCACAGATACGTAACGCACTATCAGGCGTTGGCAGCACCGCAAGCTGTCTATTCTGGTTAGTATTCTTAGGAAAAGTTTAATATTTAATTGATTCAAGAAATAAGCAAGCGAAAAAAACATTTTCCGTGACGATTAAAGAAGGAAGTCGGGAATAAGACATTGCTGAAGCAAATGGTTCCTGAAGATAAATAGGCAAAAATATATGATCGGACGTTTGTCGTGCAAATAGAAACAATGATTTTCTTTTTAGATAATAAAATCAAATTTTCCTGAGCCGTCCTTCTTTTTGGTTCTAGATCGACGGTAGCCCTGACCATAGCAGTATGCATAAGAGCTTTTTTTGGTAAAAGAACCGCAGGTAGTTGAATACTCCACAAAGGTCAAGAGTTGTACAAACAAACCTTCTGAAACTGTTGCTGGCATTCCGCTGTTAAAACCTAAACCAACAAAATTGCAAATCGTGTTCCTCCTTTGCGTTTATTGCTTTCTGGCCATTCACGAAAGAGAAAGTTCTAAAAATGTATACTGTTTATATGATATACCGTGGTTCAGAACTACATTTTGGAACAAAAGAAGATTCAGTGGCGTACGCAGAAAATTTTCATGAGGGGGATCATTCAATGGCATGTGGTGGTAATTTGTATTTGGTGTGTGCTGTTTGTGACGTCACAATTTGAAGGCACATTCATGTTTCCAAACCAATGTTTTAGCGAAGTTTGTTGACATAACAGGCATATACTTCTACACGCACTCTCCTTATTATATGTGTCATAGCACTGAATATAAACTATCAGCGCTTTAAGTTAGGATATCGGAGGACATTACACTCAACGCTACGACACAGCAGTTTATAACTGCAAAAATATCAGGCTGCGCGATAAAACAGGGGAGTAAAACACACTCATAAATACCTCAGAGCAATATTTACAACTGCAAAACCAGGCTGCTGCGCTAATGTCTGGTCGAATACAAGCAGTCGAGCATAGAAGTGTGTGCAGCTGGATTGAGTGGCGCACATCCCGGTAAGCAAGATCGAATCTTGCTAAACTACACAAGAATTGAGAATGTACATAAAGTACTCAAATATTTCGTTGTTTGTTATATGTATTGTAGAAAGTCCAGCAAACATATAGTTTTCCTTTTTTCCTGCTGAGACATTATCATACACCTGAATGCTTCCATGTTAACAACTGCTGTTTTTGAGTTCGTGCAACAATTTCATCATGCTACAGAAATTGGTAATGTAGCCAACGCGGTCAGCACATGCATTGGTGTAGGATGCGGGGATGCAGAGGGTGCAAGTGCACTCTCAAAATTTTGATTTTTCGAAACTCTGGGCAAAATCCCTGAAATTTTGGGCAAAATCCCTGAATATCTAGGCAAAATCCCTACAAATCCTGGCAAAAATGGCTCCCAACGTTTGCAGAATAACAAAATGAAGACCTTTCAATGGAGGTCACACCTAAGAAGATCTTCATGATCTTTGTGGGAGATATTTTTTAGGCAAAAATCGCAGAACAACTTTTCGGGAAACTTTGGGGAAATTCGGACAAAAATCCTTCAAACCCCCCAAAAATTGCTTACTTTTACACTTATGAGCGCATGCGCTAATCATTCAAAGCAGACAAAATAAAGACAATTGTTTCGGATAAAGTGAACTATCGCGGAACACAATCTTAAACATGCGTAGTGGACGAAAGTTCTGCAAAGGTGGTGAGGTGGTTCCTGAATGCAAACGATAACCCTGATTCCCAACAAAACCCAATTATTACTTTTTGGCCCATTTACAATGTTCCTAGAAATTTGCATGTAGGCTAAATTCATTCTGTGGTATTTGCATTAAGTCCACAAATTACCAAAAAAAATTATGCGAATAATCTCTTTTCCACAGGTAATAAAGTTTTTGCAACACATCAAACTCAAGGGGGGAGGTTAAACATAACGTACGCCCTTGAGAAGATTTGTTACATTTTATTTTTCGAAAAGTTTGCAGTTCTTTGCCTCAAAGCATAACGCTTAAAGCGTGTTCATATAATTGCAAAATGATTTTATTTGTATAAAATAAATCGTCAAGAAACATCATCATGTCACTGGGGTCTATATGAAACGCAGTAAACCTTTTCGAAGTGACCATTCGCATGTATTGTTTCCACTGTTGCTCTGAGTGGTTGAGCAACCTCTTAGTGAAAAATTGATGTTCCCTACAGGTTTTAGCTTCCAAATACTTCTGCAAGGTGAGCTTACAAATTCGTCGCTGGTTATTGTTCGATATGAACCCAAAAACACATTCAGTATTTTCAATCTGACCGACACCAGGTGCTTTCGGGCAAGAGATAGGTACAGTAGGGTTTACGAGTTAATGGTTTGCTTAAATCAGGTCAAGTGAAAAGAAAATGGAATGTGCTGGAGAGAACATTCAAAGTGCCTTACGAGTTTCACTTCAAAAACATCACTGAATTATAAAGCAATTCAGCATGCTTTAATTCACATGCACCTTAACGCCACTTGTACTATAACTTGTGTAAAAAGAAGCAGGACACATTTGCAATTGAAGCGCAATCAGCACTTTTATGTATTTCTTCAAATGCATCTTTGCGGATGAGATAGTGATACAACGTTTTACCGACAAAGCTGTTTCGGCGGTATAAACACAGGCAGTGGTCTAAGGCTAAAATTATTGTGTTTACTGCAGAGATTTTTTTAGTTTTCTGCAGACATTTTCTAAATAAACAGGTTTCAAAGAAAAGTTGTAAGTCAAGTATCTTTTTGTTGATATAGAAAAAGTGGGGTTAAATTGTTGTCCGTGGAATCTACTACAGTGGTGAATACCTCAAACAAGTTCAAAACGCTTTTTGATTTAGTAAATTATGAAGTTATGAAATGATACATTTTCACTTAAAGCAGCCTGCTGAATGACCTCTTAGAAAGAAAAGATTCTCGCGGAAGTTCTGCCCAGCAAAACCGGTTCTGCTGAAACCATTCATTTTGCAAGATTTAACTTACCATTTTCTGAGGACCCTTCAGGTTTTTTCGCAACCTTATCAGTAACCGTCTTCGCCACAGGAATTTCATACAATTCTTGTGATCCCATGTCATTAGTGTAAACGTTTCCTTTGTAACCTGCCATTTGTGCAATATTTTTAGAAGCTCTTTTCCAAAATGCAGTCGTTATCACAAATTTCTGTAAAATGCAGAATATCTTTAGCGACATATTTTACGCACAAAACGTATTTTCGAAACAAGTATAATGCAGTTTGTGGTCACGAACGTTTCCAATGCGGTTTCTGACTACGTCGAAGCATTTTACAACTGCGAAATCAGGCTACTGCGCTATTGTCTCATCGAATACAAGCAGTCGAGCATAGAAGGTGTGCAGCTGGACTGACTGGCGCATATAAACTACACAAGAATTGAGAATGCGCATAAAGTACGCAATAAAACGTTCGTTGTTTTGCTATATATAGAAGTCCAGCAAACATATAATTTTCCTTTTTTCCTGCTGAGACATTATCAAATGCCTGAATGCTTTCATGTTAATAACTGTGTGGCTGTGATGATTGCTGCGATCGGTTAAATAGAAACGCCAAGGACTACAGATCAAGCAAAAGCAACAAAAGTATAGTGCAATAAAATTTCAACCCCAATGTGTTTGCTCTTTTATTTGTTGCACAACATTTTTTTTTAATTTAAGTTTGTTAAGTGCATAGCGATCTTTTCATTATGACTTTTCTTTTTGTTTTACCAAAATCGCTGGCACACAATTTGCGAAACAAAATCTGAAAACAAGCAAGAATGGAAGTGAGCTTAATGCTTACATGGCTTAATATTCTGAATAGTGAAAATGCACTTACTGTGATTGGTTAAAACCAGAAAATAACTTTAGTTTTTGGAAAAGAGTAGTAGTATTTGGAAAATTTAAACTCATTAACGCATAACTTACGTCTAAGATTTTTAAACAATGTTGCAATACACTTAACTGATGTTTTCTCCTCGTTGATGTGTTCAACTTCAAACAAGAAAACCTTTCGGATTTTCGGTCAATTAGTTTCAAAATGTTTGTTAAGGATAGAGTAAAAACAATTTAAAGTTTCGTTAAGAATGAGTTAAAACAGTACTTGTTTTCGTATTTTGTTTGAATTTCATTAATAATTGTCTCGCTGCATTTACGTTAGAAAATACTGTTATCAGGCCAGAAAAGAGAAAAACATTTTTGCGTATGCAAATTCTGCAAGAGTGATGCAGACGTAGCTTACTTTGCTAAAATTTTATCACCATTCTCCATATCCGTTTATTTAGGAACGTTTTGCCATATTCAAAGCACGGCAATTTTCTTTCTTTGATTTTAATAAGGTATCCTTTCCACGTTGATATTATCACTGCAAGTCTATTGTGGATCCGGTTTAAGCACTTTTTCTGCTAAGCTGCTTGCAGGTTTTGGGATATTTTTTACTATAGAACCTTTTTGTGTGATTTTTATGAAGTGTAATAAGTAATCACTCAATAGGTTTTGAGAGATTCATGTCGAAAATTTTGGTTCATAAATTGAGTGTTATTGGTTTCAGGCGGATTCTATGCAGCTGGTATGCTAAGCATGATCTTTAGGCTGTATTCAACAACTCTGCACTTGGTCACGCGCAGTATACATTTTATTTGTTTCAGTTGCTTGTGTTAATAAATCTTCAAGACTTAAATAGATCACTCGCTATACACTATGAATGAAAACCTGAATTCAACGCTAAATGAACATAGCTTATCGATCGCAAACCCTTTCACTACTGCGGAGAAAACGTTCTACTCCTTGGTTTCTGCAACTGCTGGAAAGTTCTTGTAAAACTCCAACGTGCTACAAAGACCTTTGTTTGTCCAATATAAAGAAAAATTTTCCAGAAGAGTCAAACAAAGTTTTGCGCATCCGTTTAAATTCTTTGTTTCAAGTTAACTGTGCTCTTTCCACAGGTTTTCGTTCCAAAGACGACGTTATTTCCAAGGTTTTTCGCAGCACTATGCTTAGGTAAAGCCTACTGTAAAATTGATTTTATGAGCTGATTTGTTTGGTTGTAACTTCTTTGTTTACCCTGTGTGTTTTACCACCGAATAGTATAAACAAACGCTTAACAAAGGCCAAGAGCACGATAGTCGTTTGTCGTTATTGCGTTTGCTTGTTCCTTTCATGAAGAGAAAGTTGTAAAAAATGTTCCTAATAAAATACCTTGCTTAGATCAGGGTTTTTTAAGGCGTTTTAGGGACCCGATTCGAGTCCCTAGATTTTCAAATCGGGTCCCTAGAATCAGAGAAAATCATCATCGGGTCCTTAAAATCAGAGAAAATCGGGTCCCTAGAATCAGAGAAATCAGGTCCCTACAGATCCCTTCCGGGTACCTAACATTTTCCTTAAAAAAACCCTGGCTTAGATGGTACTAAACACCATGAAATTTGAGGATCGCGTGTTTGTTTTGAACATTGATTTGTTATGACTTATTTCAAAAAAGAGAACCTGAGAAAATTTTGTGGCAAGAGACAAAAAAATTCACATTTCAATATTTGATAAAAATCTTTTACTATAGGTCAGGGTCTCTAAACTACGACCCGCTAGCCAAATCGGACCCGTGCAGCGATTTCATCCAGCTGCAAAGACAAATTGTCAATAATGTAAATATAATGCATTTGCGAAAAATTCGTTGATTTGGTAGAATGTAACATGTCCCGAAACAATCACATTACGTAAGATGTCCGGCCCTCGAACTGTTGTGTGAAAGCTTATGTGGCCCTCAGATAAAAACGTTTGGAGGCCCCTGCTTTCGGTTATCAGCGGTTGACAGCATACATGCGAACATGCTATAGCAGTCTACCTTTAACATATTCTAAGATACTACAAACTGCACACGGTTAATTCGACCCTTGGATGTTTGATTATGATTCGGTCTCAAACATACGCCCCGTTTGAGCCGGTATGGCTTTTCAGTAGCTTTTACAACTGTTAAATCGTTTTGCGTTGCTGTATTGTAATGCCGTCTAATAAGGATTGGGCGACCAGTCGACTGTCTGCAACTTTGCTATTTCGGAGAAATGCTTGTTGCCGAATTGCTCCTGTAAATTTGTTAACAGCTGAACAATGTCTTCACACCCACGCACAGCAAAGTACAACTTTAGCACACATGGTCCTAACAAAGTACACACGCGTAGATAACAGAACAAGTGCATAGACCTGTAGCTTGAACATGCTTCAAACTTGTCATGATGCGATGATATAACACATTTTTTCATGTTCATCTCTATATCGAGACAAGGAAAAGTCGCATATCTGTATAAATGGACCAGATGCAGTTTGGTAAACTTAAATTTAACTCTGTATGCTAGGCAGTGATGGCGTGATTCGAGTCAATGACTCGACTCGAGTCACGATTTTTGGCGACTCGACTCGAGTTACGTTGAGAAATGATGGTGACTAGACTCGAGTCACGTTAAGAAATGATGGTGACTCGTCTCGACACACGTTATTTGCCGAATGACTATGGCGTGGTTATTCGCCACCTATGACGTTGAATTCGTAGCAATAGTAGTAGAGTCTGCCTAGTCGAGTGGGGAAAACTCTATTATTGCTCTTACGCGGAGAGTCGTCGGTTCGACTCTGTCTTCAGATAGTTCAAGGCGACACACCATTGTGGCTTACAATCAATGACTCGAGTCAGAGTGATTTCTACATAATCTCCAAAAGTGTGATTGACAAACCCACTTCGTTTGCACACAAAGGAATGAGATTTTTGCGCTTCAGTAATGATCAATATTGGCTAAAGTTTTCTGTTTTGACTGTGTCTCCTATTGATGTTAAAATATATTTTAAGTAGACTATCAAGTGTTCCACCTAACACGGAGGTACAGCCAGGGGGGCAACGACGGGGATCAAGGTGGGCACAACAATTCCCCGGGCGCCGAATCACTGCGGGGGGCGCCGAAAACTCCCAACGACGTCACAATACTTTCTTCAATGAAGCCCGTTTACTTTCGAAAGACCTCAGGTTCGAACATGGGGGCGCCAAACTTGCTTTTTGCCCCTGGCGCCATCTAACCTCGTTACCTCCCTGGATAGAGCTGAGATTTTACTTTTCAATGAGGGGCCAGCAGGGTAGGCTACATACATAAGCACAACACATCATCCAAATTTAATATAGTAGGCAATTTGCATACTGCGATCATGGCAATCAGCTTGATACTGTTACTTATTTCAAGATCCAATGCAGATCCAAAAACCAAATCTTGTCTAAATCCAAATTCATGTCACAGTTATTAGGTTAGGCCCATATGTAATTCAGCTCAAAGATTCAATGACAAATAAATAGTTTGGGCACTGTCTATGGAACGAAACCTTTTCTCAGCAAAAAATAAGACACGAAGATCTTACAAAGTAGCCTATATCTTTAAAACAATTGTTGTAGATATAAAAGATTGTTTGGGACACCAACAGTGTTCCCGGTTGTGCGTAGCATTTGAAAAGTGGGTCCATCGTTTTGGACCCGCTTCAAACTTTTTGTGAATTAATGATATATGGTGATTTTAAACTGTGGTGATTTCCCTGAAAGATCGCGTCTTTTGACCAACAGAAATAGCCACTTTTTTGGCCTTCCAAATGCAACCACTTTTGTGTGATACCCAACGATTGTCGCAGAGAACCAGGGGTATTTAAACAAATGAAGACGTATCGCCGGATTTAGATGGTGGGGAGGCCGGGGCCCAAGCGCGGTGGGAGGCCCCATGGGCGGGTCGGATATATGATCTTTAGGTGGGAGATGGCCGATGAAGTCACTAGTATTTCCACGGATCATTAATATTGATGACGTAATCTTGTGACGTTACATTTGTTAACTCAAGTGTAACAAACTTTGTGATGCAACATGATAATTAACAATGATTAGCGATTTGTGAAACTGTTGCAAAACCGGTCGTCAGAAGCATCGCATTTCCTTTTTTTGAAATTCCTCGCTCAGCAATAAATTATACGACAGAAACCAAACATTGCAGAAGCGATTTACAATTTTGTTGGCATTGATTGACCTGACTAGCTAGCTCTGTATCAATTCTTCATAGTGATTAATTGCATAAGTGCATCTGCGACTAAACGTAATCGTGGCATCTTTACGTTCTGCTGATTGCTTGTGGCTCCTCAGCGTGTTTCCAGCCACAAGATTCCTTTTCCAATCACAAGATTTTTTCAGTCACAAGATTTTCCAGTCACAAATTCCAGTCATTTCCAGTCACGCTTCCAGTCACAAGATTCCTTCCAGTCACAAGATTCCAAAACACTGATTGCTCGTGGCTCCTCAGCGTGCTTCCAGTCACAAGATTCCTTTTCTAATAAGGAAATGCGCGCATTTAGTCGTATCCGCGCACATGAGTCTACATGTGAAACAGTAAACACAAGTTTGTGAAGGAGAAAAACAAAGCCAGCTTCTTTCATCGACTTCGGCGTTTTTTGGTGGCGACGCATAAGATTTGTAGTGCATTTCCGTGACGAGTTTCTCTCTTTTCTGTGTTGTGGAACATCGTGTTTTAAAAAAACTTTCCGTTTTTCAACCAATATGCCCGCATTTTTTCCGGTATATTAGATGACCAGAGACCGATATCTTTGCCTCCAGTGATAGCGTCAGACAACTCATCTACAATCCCGTCCCTCGGAGGGTTTTGGTGGGCTTAGCTCCCCCAAACAAAGCTCCAGGCCCCCCAAATTGAAATTTGAAACATTATAAGTTAGTGGAATTTTTGTCAAATTTGAATGTCAAGCCCCCCCTGCAAGAACGTAAAGCCCCCCACACACAAACGTAAAGCCCCCTATTGACGACTTTCTGGCGACCGTTCTGCTCATCTATCGTGTTTATCGATGATACATCTTGACGTTCATCTGCTGCTGTACCGCTGGTTAAACTAGGTCTACTGTCATCGTTACGTACATCTATGTCTGTCACAACATGTTCTTCGATTTTCTGTCCCCTTACAGGCTCCGCAGAAATGTCTCCGCTGGACTTCACTGCCACTGTAAAATCATACCCTGAATGTTTCTTGACTTAGCTGCTACTTCTTCGTCTCTCATTTTTGCCTGTTTTGCTTTATAATGTTTTTAAAACCACTTGTATAAGCTCTATACTTGCAAAGGGTACGATCCTTTTTTTCTGTCCATGCTTAAGCTCAATATATTGTTGCCACCTTGCCCGCCGATTACGTGGCATTTTGTTCTTCACGGGCGAGAAGTTTCCCCGTTTTACAAAAATCTTAAGCCGATCAATCGTAGACCCACTGTGCTTGAGCATAACCCAGTCGCAGATATTCTTACTCAACTAACAGCACCTCAACCCTATGGTCAGATACTGGAGTCAAGTCTTGAATATATTTTGTGAGCATTGGTTTATTCAATACCATAGGTGAAAGCATCAATCACAACTTCAACCATATGATACGTAACATATTACGTCATATCGTCAAACTAGTTGCTATCAAACAAAGTCTCTTAATGGAAGTTATATCCATGCCAGAGACGCGATTCAATCATGAATGCCGGAACAGTGCGAATGCGTCGCTATTTATAGGCGAAACGATAAAGCGTGAAGACAAACGTTGTTTCCGCGCGTCCTCAGTTGTGCTCTTGCACCTGGCGTTAATCGTAATCGTACGACATTGCAGGAAAAGAGATCGAGCAGCCGTTCAATCTTAGTTTATTTCTATCACTGGGGGCGATATTGGCACGGCGAACGATGGCGATTCAATGCAGAACGTGAGCGAAGCCGTAAAACCATGTACAATAGCTTTACCGTAATGCCCGAGCCGGTGTTGCATGTGCGCTATTCTCTTAAGCAAACAGTTCCTGGAAGTTGAAGCTGACGTAACCGTAATGTCCGAACAGATGTTCCAGGTGCGCTATATTCTTAGGTAATCAGTTCCTGGAAGTTGAAGAGTCTTTCTTCCTTTGTCGGCCCGGATTCCAATAACTCTCCGGTTGGCCACAC
>JGI24158J21664_10008536_pt1 | contig 13635 bp, 6 predicted proteins | sample Ectturendosymbi3_FD_21664 | JGI IMG/M metagenome (IMG submission 21664) | reverse complement strand
TACTCAGACAATCAAAGAACTCAGGTGATATGTTGTTAGTTACGATATTATAGACCCTATTGAAGAGGATCGCACGTGCGGCATCATGAAAATTACAGTAAAAGAAAAGGTGAATCTCAGTTTCTTTCTCAAGAAAAGGTGAATCTCAATTAACGCTTGTTGACAGTGACATGGGGTTCTCTTAAGGTGAGGGACCCAATTAGATAAAATGTGTCAAATGGGCTTAAAACCTTTTCTGGTTCAGACATGTTGGCTTGAAGCTTCGACCGCGACTTGGTCTCGCTGTTGAGTTGGGCTTCTTCTGTTGCGATCTCCTGTGTTGCGTTGAATGTGTGATTCACCATGAACGGGATGTGCGTGAAGAATAACATCCATATATATGTGGCACAAACAAGCAATAATAGAATGATTGTGGCATGTGATCTCTATTGTTGCTTGCTGCCACAGTGTGAAGTTTTGCGCACTTGCTGCTCAGGCTTTCCAGTTGCAACACTTCCAATTGTGCGCAGAGTGCTATTCCTTACCCTTGTCCATTAGAAATGGGTGTCTATTGCTACTTAGCCCCCTACTGTTTTTAGTGTATTAACAACATTGGTACAAACATTAAATCTTCAATTTGCCTATTTGCCAATGTCACTTACTTTTTTGTTTTTCTGAAAACCCCATTACTTTGCATTCTGTGTTATCTGATGATTTACATCAGTTGGAGTTGTGGTCTGATTTGTGGAGTGTTACTTTTAATGCTACAAAAACCCAAGTTCTTACCATTACAAATAAATCCATCTATTCATCCTCCACTACACTTCTGCAACAAAGTACTAACTGAAACTGTTTCCCACAAGCATCTAGGGCTTATTTTTCATCAGTCTTTGACTTGGCATTTGCAAATCTCAACCTTATATCACAGAGTTATGTCAATAATTAATGTGTTAAAATAAATTGAGCACTTTCATCCCAGGTATTCACTTCTTGTTTTTTATCATGCGTATGTTTTGCCCATCCTTGATTATGGTGGTATTATTTATGATAGCTGTTTGACTGCTGACACCAATCTCCTCGAAATCATTGACTGCCACAGCTAAGCTTATCCTTGGTTGTGTCAGGACTACATCACATGAGATTATTCTAAAAGAATTAGGTCTCATGCCATTTTTTGTCCATTGTCAGGTTCACATTCTTATAGGCTTCTGCACCACCCTTTTTAGAACATGCCCTTCCTTCATATCTGTCCTTCCTCCCAAATTTTTTAAAAATCTTTCTGACTACTCTTCACGTTTTCATATGAATGTTCAGCTACCCTCTTGGAGATCGCATTCCCTACACATTATTTTTTCCAAATGCTCAAAACACTGGAAATCTCCAACCACTGCCATTCATAATTTATGATCATGACAATTCTGCTCCACAGTATCATACTTGTTCAAGGGTTTAGGGCTAAAAAAAAGAGACACCAAATAAAAATGAAGACTGCACCAAACAGTTTCAATAAAGTGACCATTCTCTTAGCAGAATTTCCAATGAACAGTACTTATACAACCATGCTGTGGTGCTTTACACAAGTTAACTTGGCTTTGTTCATTTATGCTGCTCCAAGTAACGTTACTAGTGCGAACAGGTGTGGGAACGCATTCCCAACCCACTACGGCACTACACCCCTGGACTTGTTCCTTACCAAAAAACTAACGTTTGGCATTTGGACAGTTGCAATACAAGCTCATCTGTCATCCTATTAGGACATAGTAAACTGAATATAGATAACCACTACAATTTGATCTGTTGATGTGGTTCTATTAAAACTGAACTTCATATATATTTTGAATGTCCTTTCACCTACACATCATGCCAAATGTTGATTTCAAAAGTTTGGAAAATTCTTGTTGATGAAAATATATTTTCCTGTTCTGAATTTTCTTCACTAAATCGTACTGAATTGACCAAAACACTTCTGTTTGGACATCCCGATCTATCTACAAATCCATCCTTAAGCCTGTTTAAGCAGACATGTTTGTTTTTATCAAAGCACCCACCCTTTTAATATTCCTTTACCATCTACTGTGGCTTCTCTTTGTAATGTTTTGTGTGTGTGTGTTTGTGTGTCCACTGTAAATGCTTTGATTTTTAGTATAGTTGTGTTATCTTCAATTGCTTGCACTATCCGTGCATTGTGCACTTTGCTTGTGCTTGAGCAGACTTTGTGTTTGCCACAAGCAATGTAATTTTACCAAAAAATACTTGTTTGCATATCTTAAAAAAAATTAAAATCATGGCAATTTGGTCTGATAGCAAATGTAAGAACATTTTTGTGTGATAAAAATGGTAGAAGGCATGCTACCCATAGCTGGAACCTTTAGAAGAACAGAAAAAAGGTACCTCAGAGTTGTGACGTAAAAGACAAGGCAAATTTCTCCTTGGATCACTTATGACATCACCCACAAAAAAAAACAAAATCCGAAACTTTCTAATTTTTTGAAATGCAAACTAGAAGACTTGTNGCATCTTNTGAGGGTTTCAACAGCTCTGTAGCTCAATCGCCTAGCAAGTTACGGAGTTGTAAAGTGGCATGAAAATAGTGGATAATGCATGATTTCAAAGCACGACTGTATCGTACACTGGCAGCCAACATGTTAAGCACTGCAAAATAATTTTCTTCAAATTATCAGATCCTACTGTATTTTCAGATTACTTCCAAACGTTTTCTTGCAAGTTATATTGCCAACATTTTTGAAAAGTTTTCTTCTGATTTTCTATTCAGTGCCTTTGACAAGTTATAATATAAAAATTAAATCTAACTCCTAACTCACCAAACAACTTTTGGTTGATTCCACTAAAAACTTGAGTCAGAAATGGCTCTTGCCGTTGGCACCCAGGACCCAGAAACTTGGGTCACAAATGCCTAAACCTACCACTATTATGGTGTCACTCACAAAAAGCCTAAAATCCAGAATTTTCTTAATATTGTTTTAATCGAAACTGCAAGACTTTTCACATCTTGAGAGGGTTAGTACAGCTCTCTAGCTCAATCGGCTGGCTGACAAGTTATGGTGGTGCAAAGAGATGCAAGAAAAGTGGTTCATGAGAAATTTTAAAGTACGAGAATATCGTACACTGGCTCCCAATGTTTTAAAAAACACTGGAGAACGCAATAAACAGTGACCTGTCAACACTCTATACACAATTAAAATCAGCTCCACCTTAGCAAAGAAGAAACTGTGTACGTCTTGTATCATCTTAAAACACATGACATGTGATGACGAATAAATATTTCAGTGGGTGGAACAACCATTGCACTTGATCCAAACCCAACATATCTTGGAATGAAGCTTTACTGGTCACTCACTTTCAAGCCACATCTTACATCTGTTCTGCAGGTTTTGTCACACTGCATGCTGTTAAACCAGTTGCCAGACACAGGGTGGTACACCTCTGTGAGCACACTCTGGACCAACAGTTTAACTCTTGTTTATCCCTATGATAATGGTAATCATGGTAATCAATTACTGTTATCAAATATTTCAATTTGTTCGGTTCAACCCCACTGCCGAATACTGTCCCCAGCATGGTGGAGAAGCAAGCATATGAAGCAGGTGATGTGAGTATAAATTTTGCTATAATAACAATTACTGGATGCCTAAATCTGATGCTTGCAACACTTGCATGTCCTTGCAGGCATTCATATATCTAACGCAATGCTGCTACTCTCTGGCACACCTTGAGGTATGCACTGATGGAACACAAGAATTTAGCATGCATAAAAACAGACCTTGTTTCAGATCGGGAAGGCAGTTTGAACAATTGAAGACTGCACTCATGGAGTCTTATACAGGGCTTGAAAGCATCAAACAGTGGGCTCAATACCAGTGTCTCAAGTGTGGACGAATTCATAGGTTCCACCTTAATCCCTTCCGCTGTCCAAAGTGGGAAACCCCAACCTTGGTATCAACNCTTGAGTGTGAACTANGTTGTACAGCTCAACTAACTGGTGTCCACACAGTACCAGAGAAGCTTAAAAGACTGAACACTTCACATCACAAATGGATGAATGTGCCTTGTTCCGGATACCTGGAGTTACTGCAGATCAAACCCCCTGCTGACTGTGTGTGACTGGCTAGAAGAAACTTCTCTAGCAGTTTAACAACTTCACTACCAGTAGTTTTCGGGTGAAATCCTGGTTTCTGGTGTGTCTTAGCAACTTCATAACTCACTAGGCGATTGTGCTAGAAAGCTGTTCAAACCTTGAGATGTCGCAAGTCTTCGAGTCTACACTGAAAAAGAAAATTTTAGGTTTTGGGTTTTGCATTTTTTGTGGGTGACATCAAAGTGGAGTAGATTTTTGCCCATTTTGGCTCAGGTTACCTGACCCTGGGCCCTAACCGCTAGACTGTAGTATTTAGCTGAAGTTTCTATTGGAAACTAAGCTAGAATCCGAGTCTTTTGAGTTTTTGAATGACTTTCTAGTGTTCCGGGTTCATGAGTTTTGGCCTGAAAACAACATATAATTAATTAATGACCTCATTTGATAATTAAGTAATTTGTTATTTTTAAGTCATAACTTTTGAACCAGAAACCCTAGAAAGCTGATCAAAGGTTCAGAAGATTCAGATTCTAGCCTAGTCTCCAGTAAAAACTTCAGCGAAACACTTCCCTCTTGTAGTTAGGCCCAGGGCCATGTCCACAGTGCCTGTTTGCACAGTCTTGTTTTAGGCAAAAGAGTGAGGCTGTTAGTGAAGCTTTACTCCAAGATCATCAGTATGTGGAATGCCTATGAAAGCTGCTAGCACTTTCTTTTTAGGAGAGTAGCAATAAAAACTTTGGAAAACAGCTCTTCCAAGCTAGGTACTTTTATACAAAATGTGCTGAAATTCAAAATAGGTATGTTCAATGCCATTTTGTAGATTTCCAAATGATTATTCTTATGTTAAATTGCTTCTATGCATTAGGACTAATTGAAAATTTTAACAACTGTCCTCATATATTTTAGTGGGGAAACAAAAGAAATATTTGTAGTCTGAAAAAAATTGTCAACCCTAAAGAATAAAAAAGGCTTCAGATAAGAATCTCCAAGAGCAATTTTAAAGAAAACCAGTGCCTGAATCACATGGCGATCCACTAATGAAGCCAAAATGACAGTGTTACAATTCTGAGTTGAACTCACAGTATGCTACCCTTATAATATGGCTGCAGTAAAATAAGATATTTGGCTGTGAAACATTTGTTCATAGAGAACTTATAAACCAATTGTATGGAACAAAGAATTAGGAGTTAGCACAGGATCACATAAAATTATTTTGCTTTAATAACATCATGACAACAAGCTGTAGCTAATATCACAATCAGTCTCTTGCAACATTTTAAACAAATAGCATCAATAAGCTTGGAATACAAAATATAAAAAAACTACCTTTTCTTCAGGTATTTTTTCAAACATTCCAGCCTTTGTATCATTGTCCCACTCTGCCATTAGCTTAATATGTAAGGGACCACCAGCAGGGCAATTGTCAAGAGCCTTTTCAACAGTTGGTAATCGCAATGGTTGCTGTGCTTGTGGTGAAAGGTAAGTCTTGTTGGGTAACCCATCCAACACCTGAAAGATGTTGCACCAACTTTTACAAAATGATCAAAGTCAAATATGTTAAATACGATGCATGGAAACTTACCTGCAGCCGAAACAGTGAACCAAGCTTTTCATGCTTTACATTGTGCTTAAGAAAATCATTCATATAGTTTAAAACCATGGCTTGTAGTTCAGTTTGAAGAATGTCTCTGCTTGTACGAAACACTAAAGGAAGCCCAAATCTTTTTCCTGCAATTTAATGGTAATTGAATCCACAATAAAATTCTATAACTGGACCACATACTATGGTGATGTGTATGCATTTGCTAGAACATGAAAATCCATTGAAGAAAACAGGAATAATGGCTATAAACAGGGTTTAGGCCTGTTCCTAACTTTAAAGTTTTACACAATTTTCAAAATTTGATTTAACTTCCTTAATAATCTTGGAGTAACTAAAATAAAAGCAATGGACGCACCTTTCCCTAAACTTTAAGGATTTTCTCTTGCTTCCTACAATTATATTTATAGTTTTACATTATGCAGTAACAACCTGTCACCTCATCTGCACCTTTTCCAAGGCTTTTACCATTGTTTCATCTGTATTTAATCATACAATTTCAAAGCATGAATCAAAACAAGAAAAAGACATTGTGTTAGAAATGGTCAATGACCAAAAACTGTGTAGTAAAAGATAAATGAAAATGTGCAATCTTAACACCTTTGGAGCTGGCTGAGTTTCACTTTGAAAGGTATAATTTACCCATATTGGCCAAGTCTTTGCAATTCCTTAACTCGCCTATTGATTGTGCTAGGGAACTGTTCAAAACTTCAAACCCTGAAAGGACTCTGCAAGTCTTGCAGTTTGCAATGAAAAAATTTTTGTAGGTTTTGGGTTTCAGTTTTTTTGTGGATGACGTTATAAGTGGGGTAGGTTTAGGTCTTTTCGGCCAAGGTTATTAGGCCCTGGGCTTTAGTTGCAACACGGAAGTATTTCGCTGAAGTTTGTAGCGCAAACTAAGTTAAAATCTGAGTTTTTTTAGCAGGCTTTGATTGGCTTTCTAATGTTTCTGGTTCAAAAGTTTTGGGCAAAAATCTTAATATTGTTAATTTTACCAAAAATTATCAAGTGTACTGAACGTTGGTAATTTTACTCTAACTTTAGAACCAGAAACCTTAGAAAGCCAATCAAAGAATCAAAAGACTCAGATTTTAGCGTAGTTTCCACTAAAAACTTGAGTGAAATACTTCCACCTTGTGGTTGGGGCCCAGGACCCAATAACCTTGCCCAAAAAGGCATAAATCTACTGTATTTATGACATCACCCACAAAACAATGAAACCAAAGACCTACGATTTTTTTGTCAAGTCTTTTGAGGGTTTGGATAGCTCTCTAGCACAATAGACTGATGAGTTATGGTGTTGCGAAGTGGTGTGAAATAGTGGCTCATGTGGGATTTCTAGGTACAAAATATCCGTACACTGCCAGTGAACGTGTTAAACAGCTTCTACAACAGTGGACAAATATCTTCATGTTTCCGTGCCACTGCTTGTACAATACTACACGAATACATTCATATTTGCAATCAGTTGTTGCATAAAAGCGATAACCTTTTTGTACTTGGTTTTCTGCAACAAAATTTCCTTAAATGTTTTCCATACCTACATGCATTAGTCCTCAAAAGTTCAAGCACATCAAGCAGAAATTTACATATTTGATTTATGTATTTTTTCATCAAGGATCCTTTGCTAAGTCCAGGCTACGTTTTTTTCTAAAATGGCTGTAAAAAAGCAACCTACATGCTTTGGGTTAGACTATGCACACTGGCAGGGAATTTGTAATAAATGTATTATATATATCTAAATTTAATACAGAACAGCAGGTGCAGTTTTAATCCTTAGAAAGAAGTTGTGAGCTAAAGTAATAAAAATATTTAATTAGCTAATTAATATGTTTATTTTAGATCATAAATTTTGAACCAGAAATGCTGGAAAGTCAATCAAAGGCTCAAAAGACTTGGGCTCAAGCCTAGTTTCCAATGAAAACTGTAGCGAAATACTTTGGCCAAGCGGTTGGGCCCCAGGCCATATAACTTGAGCCAAAATCTACTTCACTTATGGCATCACTCACAAAAAATCTGAAACCCCCAACCAAAAAAGTTTTTTTCGAGTGTAGACTAGAAGACTGGCCGATCCGTTTGAGCCCTTGAACAGCTCTCTAGCGCAATCGGCAGAGGAGCTATGGCGTTGGTAAGGCAACTGAAAACAGCTGGTTTTAGGCCGAAATCAAGGTACAATATATTCGTAGATCAGCCGTCAAAGCGTTAAAATTTGTTTCTGGAAATGATCTGAGAATGTGGTCCTGGCCTGAGTTTAACACTTTGGCATCCAGCTGCTTTTGGGGATTTTCGGAAAAAAAACGCCTAAACGCACGTGACTTTGTGCGGGAATATCTCCGCTCCTGTTCGGGTTACGGACCTGGTCGAAGCGTCAAAAGACACGGCAAGTCTTCTCGACTGCACTTGAAAAAATTTTTTGCTTGGGGGCTGCGTTTTTTTTGTCAGTGACGTCATAAGTGGAGGACTTTTAGGCCACCTCGGCCCACTTTGCCTGGCCCTGAGCGCCAACCGTTAGATGGTAGTATTTCACTGAAGTTTTTACTGGAAACTAGGCTACAATCCGAGTCTTTTGATACTTTGGATGACCTGCTGGGGTTTTGGGTTCAAAAATTATGATCTAAGTTAGTAAAAATATTTGACTAATTTACTAATGGGATGATTAATTTGTTTATTTTAGATCATAAATTTTGAACCAGAAACTTTAAAAAGTCGATCAAATGCTCAAAAGACTCAGACTCGAGTCTAGTTTCCAATGAAAACTTCAGCGAAACACTTTGACCAAGCGGTTGGGCCCTAGGCCAGGCAACATGAGCCAAAATGACACTAAAACTACTTCACTTATGACGTCACTCAAAAAAAATCCGCACCCCCCAGGCAAAACTTTTTTTTTCGAGTGTAATCTACTAGACTGGCCGATCTGTTTGAGCCCTTGAACAGCTCTCTAGCGCAATCGGCGGAGGAGCTAAGGCGTTGGTAANGCAACCAAAAACTGCTGTTTTTTAGGCTGAAATCAAAATACGAATATATCGTACCCCGGCTTTCAAAGTGTTAAGTAATATTAGGTCGTGGAATGAATCCAAACTTTCTATGGTTTAGAGTCTATTTGAAAACATGTTTTTTTTTAGTTGGTCCACATAAGCAGCACCAGGATCCTGTAAGTGAATGTAATTTTGTGCCATGGAAATGCTTTGATATGCTGCCGAATGCTAGGAAAGCATAGAAGAATTTATTAGAATAATTTTTGTAAGTATATTTAGGCACGTTGATAAAGTTTGATTGCTTCATGCCAGTGTTAGCTGCTTTTGTTGTCTCGAAAAATGCTTCTAATGAACTGAAACTTCTGCAAAAATGTGGCTCTGGTAAGCCCAGGCTTGTTTCAATGATATGTAGCCCAAAATGTTTTCGAAATGATTTGATATGTTGGCAATTGACAATTTATTATGTTGGCAATTAAATATATATAGCAGCAGGGATTTGAATTTCCTGCCGAAACTGTGTGGTAATGGTGCATAGCGTGGCAGGGAAACCACTCAGTAATGAATGTGTTAAGGTTTAAGTTCAGGGTTTTAGGTCAAGTGACAATGAACATATGCTAATCCAGGTGTATCATCCTTGTGACATGACCAATTCAAACAATCAAGTTTGTCTAATGGCAAAATAGCTCCCCAGCAGTACTTTTACCTCTGATGGCAAAATAGAAACTGCCAACTCCTAAAAACTGTGCTTTAGCTCACTACACCCTTAATCAGTTTTTTTTAAGGAAAATGACAGGTACCCTGTATGGACCTGATTTCTCTGACTCTAGGGACCCCATTTTCTCTGATTCCATAGGTACTCAATGATAATTTTTCGCTGATTCTAGGGACCTGAATCGAGTCCCTCAAACTTCTTAAAAAAAACCTACCTTTAATAAACATATGTCAAAAGTTGATGAACAAAGAAAAATGTGGCACATACCTGAGTTAATATAGACTGTATGTAATTATACAAATGTACTGCTAATGCAGCAACATGTAGGTGCAATTCGCTCAATTTTACATCTTTATACCTACTAAGTAGGAAAATAGTGACTCTGAATTACATATACATATAACACAAGTATATTTAGTTTCAATTATGTAAAGAATTGAGCTAACATCGGTTACTGCTTAGTGTTTTGACAAATGTAATCCATGGCTAAAGTTATATATACATAAACATCCTGTATCCAAAATTTTACAGTAAACTGATCTTGGCAATTATCTCTATTTTCAAATTGACAGCCTAAATTTTGTGAGCCCGGCATTCATAAATTGTACTTTTCCATCTTCACGGATTCAGCAAAAGATAACCTATTGATGTAGTTTTGCTAAGCACCACTTCTAAAATGATGTTTACTACAATTTTCTATAAGGATAGACGTTGGTGTGTTTATGTTGTAGAAAGCCAGTACAAAAAATATGTTTTACTGGATATGAACTGCAAAAACAAATGGTTGTTCAACATATACCTACTGCATTACTAACCTTGGTCTTTCACACCATGTTTGTTGAGCAGCAGAACAACAATACTATCCATTCCCTTCAGGTCAGAATTATTCAAAGATTTGTCTTTTCCTCGCCGTGAAGCACCAAATTTGGTATGCCTGCTAGCAAAATTTCTAGGCAGGGTCCCTGCTGTTAATTTTGCAACTGCAGGCATTTCAAATGCATATAATGGAAAATTAGCTGCAGGGTTTGACAAATCAGGTATGTCAGCAAGATAACAATCATCACCAAAAGATCGGTGAAAGCCATCATGTTGAACCTCCACAAAAACAAGTAATCGGGAATGAACTCCACATTCACTGGATACAGCTTGGCGCAAATCAATAATTTTGCCATCAACATGAACAGATACTCCAATTTTTATGGTCTTGCCAGCATTTTTGGCATTTATTCCACTTCGTCGCTTATGTGGCAGATAAACTACATTAACATATGCAGGCCTCATAGTTCGCTGTCTGATTGGAAGTGATAAACATAAAAATGGATCAGTTGTGTTGCTTCGTCTTTCACAATTTCGACAAATTAGACTGGACTGATACTGACCCTGAAAAACTTTTTGTATGAAGCTAGAATTAGCCAATTCTCCAGGTGATTTTCCATCAGATGTACTTGAATTTTTTGGACTTTTTTTCTCCATGTTCCGTTGAGAAGTTGACCTACGCATTGATGGCCTACGACTAAATGAAAACTTTTTTGTTGCAATCATGTTTAAATCTTCATGCATTTTATCGAAAAGCCACAATAAGAACTCCTGTGAATCATGTTGAGCATTTCCTTTGTACTGGGAAGCATATTTTGCAATCAGATTTTTAAACTGTTTCGTCAGATCGGTGGTGTATGTTCCAGTCCATAAACTTCTTATCACACAGGCAAGTGCTTCTGTCACTTCACCTTTGGTTCCATATTTTTTACTTCTTTCTTTTCTGCAGTTTTTCAGATCTTGCTTATACTGACCCATTACAAAGTATTCAGCCAATACATCAGTGTTACTTAGGCACTGTATGATTGAATTTATAAAACATGTGTTTCCATGATTTGTTAAGCCAAATACTCCTGGAATTGTCTGCATCGAACCTAAATCAATGCCCAGTCCATTTGTACTGTTCAATGGAGCCAAGTGTTTAGAGGATGAATTGTTTGTTTGGAGTTGGCTGGCACTTCTGCTGACATTACTGGCGGTTGACTCATTTGAAAATTCAGGATCAAATCCTGCTTCGATTGCATCTTTTTGAGAGTGCTCTTCCAAACCATCACGGTCAACAGGACTTGCAACCTTGCTTCGCTTGCCAACAAAATGCAAGGCAAAAAAATTACCAAATGCTTTGAATAATGGCTTCTTTTTGTTCTTTTTCATCATGCATGTTCACTAGAAACAAACTACATAACATCTGACACAGTATCTTGTACTCATAAACTAACAAAAAATAACCAAACTGTTTAAGGTCAAGCATTTGAACAAAATAACCATTGCAAGTGATGTGATCTAAAACGATGCAAATATATTTATCTACCCATGTGTACATGTGGGCCCAATTAGGTAGGGGACATGTCCTCAAACTTTTTCAGACGGTGGCGATATAATATGCCATGTCCCTCCCCACATTTTTCTAGTTAGGTTTTATGTGCCTTTGGTCACATTTTGTGTGAAGAGCTTTTCGTGTTGGATGTCACACATAGCCAAGTTGATGCTGAAACAGAGTTTAGAGCAGTATCACTGGTTTCAATATTTTTATTAATTTTAGCTTCGATAAAATGATTTTTAGCATTTTGCAAGATTTTAGAAACCACAAAAGATTGTTAGCTGCTTTTTGTTGAAATTTAAAATGTCAAGCCCTTCTTGCACAAACATAAAACCTCTTGCTGAAAACTTTATGCCAACCCCTTCTGGCTGGTGAAGTCCACACCAAACTCTATTACACCCAAAAGATGTTTGGTAGACATGTGGTGATTTGAGATTGTGTTGAGATAAAACTTCCTATACATTGCTAAAGAAGCTCTGTACATTCTGTTTGTTGAATGACATGGTTCGTGGTTCTCCAGTGAGCTCTCATTAGCGTAAACTTAGTTTTTCATTCCTAATACAAAAACCACGAAACCATTTTTTCCCAGCCTTGCCCTTTTCACACCGAGTAGTAGAGTTTGATCACATATCATATCACTTTCACAGTTTGTTTGTTTGCTAGCCTCAATGATAGATCTTCGCCGAGTACATTCAAGGAATATTGCAATAAAGAGCAGCCGACAAATACTACTACTAAATTCCAACACAATTTTGTCTGCTTTTCTCAACATGTTTTCAACCTTTTGTTGACGTTCTTGCTTTTTCAAAAATGTAGTAATATTAATGAAAATGTTATAGATTTCCCAAAAGCGCCTGAAGCAAAGTAAAAACATCAGGAATGTATTACCTTTGGAAGCTTTTTGCAACTTAACAACATGTGCGGTCATATGAAGGACCTTTGGTCATGGTCAAAAGGTCCTATACAAAATTGTCCAAAGGTCTTTTATGTGGCCATTGCCATACTGTTTCTACTAAATAACTAAAACATTGTTACTTGCTTAATAAATTGAAAAACTCTCTTGTCATTCATGACTTAACTATTGCTTCTATTGCCAAAGTAAACAATTGGCAGAAGTCTATAGATATCACAAAAAGTGCAGATCCTTCAAAATTTACTTTCACTCAACAGAAGTGCATTTGCAGCCTATTAAGTGCTTAATGATTGGAATGAGGTCTTCCGCACTAGAGTGGGCCAAAAAAAACTTTTTTTTTAAATTCAAAAAAGGGGGTTCTTAAATCCTGGCAAATCAGCTAAAAACATCTTTTAAACCTATTTTGGATGGTTGCCCGTAACAACAGCTGTCCAACCACGTGACAAAGGTCACGAAAAGATCCAATTTAATAAAATTGACATAACTTTTGATACACTTAGGCTACAAAGCTCATTTTGGTCTCAAAATGCTCAGAAGTACCAAAATTATATCTGCTTCTTGAGAACATTTTTTCATAAACCTAACAGCATTTGTCGGTTTTGAAAAAAATTGATTTTTAACCATTTTCTTGCACATTTGTTTTATATTGCTTGTATTTGGTCACATTTTCAACATGTCAAATCTAATTGCATTATCTGAGGAGGATTTATATGCATTTGGGATAAATTTGGTACTCTCAGTCTCTCATGCATAAGTTAGCATTTAACAGATTGAGATTACAATATTCGTCAAGTTCAGCATAATTGCAGGCAAATCAAAGTACATATAAAATTGTCTTTCACACACAGTCAAGCTATACAACACATTTTGCAGTGTTTGTTTGTGCTACCGTAACTACTGGTCCTTTATGTAAAATGTTGGTTTCAAACAAATTGTTGTTTTGAGTCAAATTTGCTTATTACCAGCCTGGATTGAATCGTTTGGCGGATCATGCCATCTCGCTTTTC
>JGI24158J21664_10008535_pt1 | contig 13635 bp, 10 predicted proteins | sample Ectturendosymbi3_FD_21664 | JGI IMG/M metagenome (IMG submission 21664) | reverse complement strand
GTCTCATTTTACTGCAACATAATTGTACATTAAGTGCTATGAAGTTTTAAACATGTTTTTGTGATGTTTCTTTTAACTCAGGAGCATTACAGAGAAATACCGGCAACCTTTGAAACCTGATGCTATTTCTTGTCTATGACCTGAAACAAAGGTCAGGGTGGCTTTTGAACTTAACAGTTAGTGGAAGGTTAAGAGCTCCGAAATACAAAAAACAACAAGCCTCTGCCAATATTGATTTGCAAGAAGTAGTCAAGACCCGCGACAAACCAAGTTTTCGTCTGTTCTTTTAAGTCTCCTTGCCGGAAGCGCACAAATGACGTTGCCAAAAAAGCAACGGTGCCAAAAACCTTCAGATGTATTTCTGAAGTGACAGCAAGGCTTTGATTGTTGCTTTGTGATTCGTGTTGATTTGTTTTTCCAACCACAGAGCGCCTACACACTGCAGTCTTCGGAACTCTTAAACAAACAGTTCATTCAGGAGTTTCCAGTAAATTTGTTTTGTTCATTTAATCTATTTTGAAATACTGACATCCAACGTCATTAGTTTATAGTACGATCGGAAAATCTGATCATCGCCAAATGCCAGACCTTGAGGTTTGTATCAAGAAGTTTGTGATTAATTTTGTTCTCGGAGGCAACGTTCACCATCAGCGACATTGCTGTTCACTGTGTTCTTGAAGCAGCAATTTTGACCCACAACAGCGCAGGAAGGGGGTCGAAAGATAGAAGACCTCAATGGCTATGCGAAATGAGGCGATTTAAAGGACAATATTAGCCAATCAAGTGAATCAGAGCGGATTAGATGCTACATTTTTCCGTAAAAAAACAAGTTACGCTCAGGTCAGAATTTTTTTTCAGAAGCATATTTCTGGGTAAACTTGAAACTTTAAAAATGCATTTTTTACCACTTCGTTTGTTTTTATGAGTCTGTTGATCAAAAGTCGAAGAGTGTTGATCAAAAGTCGAAGCCACCGGGAGGTGNCCGCTCACNGACTTGACCTGCTCTTGCTTCACAGCCAACAATGGCATACATCAATTTCGTCTACAACCCTGATCTTACTCAGATATTCTGGGTTTGACTCATCGTTATATCATGTAAGTTCACTGATGCTTTAAGCGACGGTGACGTATGAATGACGTGCCGTGAGTCTCGTGTTTACGCAGCTCCGCAGCAGACAACTTACGCATGTTGTTCGGTGGCGAAGCCTGTGCTGCATTGCCCTAAANGTTTTTACAAAAAGTCTGTCCTTAGGAAATGTGTCTATTCAGCGGTAGTTCCATCATCAGTCGAATTCATTTCGACTTTCCAAAAAAGTCTTTGGGATCAGAGTTTGTTGCGAAAGTTCTGCTTAAAAAGTAAACGAGACAAATAAGTTGAATGGATAAACAAACTCAATAGTTAAGTGGGCAAAAATTATTAAGACATACCTTTTCCCAAAATATATATATTTTTATCAAAATAAATTATGCAATATTAATTTTGACAATTANTGGCAAACCACAACAACCACTGCTGCGTCATCATATTTCTGTAGTAGTNGAGTACCTTTGCTCGAAGCTCTGGCTCCTTTTTGCTCAATTCAGTTTACTCGCTATAAGCACTCCACTTGGAGTGTCACGAGTGTTATGTGGTGCCCACGCTTATCTGCGCCCACGACCACACGGCTAATTTCGCAGTGAATGCTGCACTGGTGGCGAGTCAATGGCAGCACCACGCGTGAACTCTTCCCTTGCACTCTCCCATTAACGCCGAGCACGCGTCTGGACAGGCCGCAAGTACCGCACTTCAAGTCTTCGATATGATCCGACCGGGAATCGAACCCACCCTATCAGCTTTCGTGGCTATTTCCCAAATATCTGTGCCACATAATTTTGGCTGCAGGTATACTAGAAAGCCAATCAAGGGCTCTAAAGACGCGGATTTTAACCTATTTCCAAAAACGTATGAGCGAAAAAATGGCTTGTTCGGTTGGCGTCCAGGCAGGGACGGATTTAGGGAGCGCGGGGCCCTTGGCCATATTAGTTTTTGGGGCCCAACGCTGATGTGTCCTATATGGCCGTTTGTCTGAACAGCGTGACAGTGTAAACTTCAAAAAATGCAGAAAAATTTGGACTTTGTTGACTTCTGGTTGCCATAGTCGTGATACTCAGCCATTGGTATATGCATCAAATTATTCTTTTATACGAAGGTTCATACTATATAGAAGGGTGAGCTTGTAAAAACAAAAATCATCCTGATGCTACCGTGTGTAACGTAAAGCATTAAATTTCGTGTTGGCTTCATTGGGTAGCTTTTTAACTCCTTTTGCTTACAAGTTTAATGCGAAGCCAATGAACATTTCTGATTTGCTTCTGGTTTCAAATCAGTCGAAAAAACACATCGGCGGCAAAAAACTCGCACCAGCGGATCAATGAAACAAATCAGGAAATGTGACTGCATTTCCGCCGTCTTTCCCGGATTTCGACAAGTCCGCTTCGTCTGATGGACGGACGAGTGACGCGACATCGCTCGTTCAAAGTGCTGTCTTGAAATGCTCGTCCAGCCTGAGCTGAGCAGNTGGGTAAGCATCACTGGCTGCTGCTCGCGTTGTTATCGCCGCACAGTCGGTTGCAGATGAACAGCTTCAAAAGCGACCTGTGGGTCCAGGCTTCACATGAGTTATCTGCGATCGGTGCTACTGCGTGGAAGTATGGGGGTGATCCGGATACAGCAAGGTGGCAATCATGCCGAAGGCACAAAAAAAGTTCAAATGTTTTAATGTTAGTCTATGAGATGTAAAATCTGAAATAAATCGAATTTCAGCCATTGACATGCTATATTTTAACCCGATGTTGAGGAAGCTCACGACTTGAACAATGGCTGAGGACGTTGAGCCGTGGGATGAAAAGATTTGGTGGTGAAGACATCAGAGAACAGGGAGAGAAGCTGCCTTGGTAATTACGTCAGGAGCGTCAGCACTTGAGGGAGAAGAAATTTGTTTTCTGAATAGAAGTTTGAAGTGTTGCAAACTCGTACTTTGAACAAAAACGCAAGAGCCAATGATTTGAACGCAATCAGATGTTTGCAAATATCAGTAATAATTTTCGCAAAATCAAAAACATGATTTCGTTTGAATCAATGGTTTTTGCATTTTTGTTTCAAAAAATTATTTACTGTAAAGTTTGTGTATTTATTTTTCATATATCAATTGTTTTTAGATATTAATCGTCTGGGAACTAATTCAGGTAAAATGCATTTGCTGCGTTATTTTTTCAGTTTATTCGCATCAGCTCAAACCGAGCACTTAATCGGCGTTGACCTGACTGCTGTGCGTGAGGAACTTGTTGCATCAAACGATTCCAAGGAGTCGCTCCCATCTGGTTGTGGTTATTGGAGAAACGAAACAACTTCTTGCGAAGCCGAAGCAGGCAGTAAAGGGCCTCACTTCGTCCATTTAACCACTTTCCGAGTTTGATTGCTTTCCTTGATTGCATTCATAGACAGAACAAGCCAGGGCCGCAACCAAATGATATTGTCGGGGGGGACAAAATCATGTAACTTGTTGCTGCACCTAACAAACAAATACATACGTTTGTGAAAATTTCGGGGGGGGGCAATTGACCGATTGTCCCCCCTCCGGTTGCGGGCCTGGAACAAGCTCACAAGCTCTTCAATGCACGTACAACTGAGCAACGTGATATAAAATGGTTAAGTAACGAACAATGTTGGAAAACAGAGTTGAGCGTTCACAGTGTTGCGATCAGAAAGGCGGAGCGGCAAGTGCGCAATGCTTCGCACTGTGGCAGCACGAACAATAGAGATCACCCAACGAGATCACTCTATTTTTGCTTGTCCGCGTCACTTATATATCGGTGTTGTTCTTCGCCCACATACCGTTCGTGGTGAATCGCGCATTTAGCGCAACACCAGCGGAGTGGTTGCAGCAACAGGAACGACTGGAACCAGCGACCAATCGCTATGATGTAGGTTTGCCGTTGACGTATCCACTGTTAACGAACAAGTACGTTGCAACGAATCACAAATAGAAGATGCCAGAAAACACTCATTAGTGATGCACAAAACTCAAAAGCACGTATGCAAACATACAAGCAATGTCATGATGTAGGTGAACAAGTTATCTACCAACAGTTGCAAAGAAAATAAGATGCAATAAATCAGTCATCATCAGCAATGCACAAAACACTGTAGTACATGTGTATCTACTGTTGTGCACATAATTGGGAGTGTTCAGGAAATGGATTGTACGAGAATAAGTTTTTCAGATGCGGGAACTTTCAAACACCGCAAAGCTGTCAGTTTCTGAACAGGTCTTTGTTCCGATCCTCACCTATGGTCATTGATTTTGTGTCTGCAGTCCAAGTCCAAGTGACAGAGATAAGATTTTTGCGAAGAGTTCCCAGCGAGCAATTTCACGACAAAGTGCGCAGCTGTGAAATTCGCGGAGCCCTGAATGTTGAACCACTTCTCTTCCGAATCGAGAGATCTCAGCTACGTTGGTTCGGCCATGTGACCAGAATATGCCCCGAGAAAACTGGCGAGACAAGCCTGCTGGCTAAACCCACGAGAAAGCGGCCCAGAGGTCGACCAAGGACCAGGTGAAATGACTACATTTCCGACCTGGCTTAGTCCTGTCTTGGTGTGGAGCCAGCAGCACTTTCCAAGATTGTTGAAACCGTGAGGTATTTTGAGTCCGCCTAGCGCTGTCCCTCTACTCTTATGAAAGCGAAAGATTCTCACTGACGCTTCCAATCCGCTTTGCATTCTGCTAGTTTGCATTGAAAGACGTGTCAAAAATTATTCTTCACAACACATCAAATCGGAAATTGAGTTTGTGTCGACAAACAACGTAAATATCGTAGTGACGTGAGCCCAGAATGTGAAACTAGCTTCTGCGACCGCAGCAACACACTGTTCTCTTCCCCCCCCCGCTGATTTACTGCTGCAGACAAATAGGTTTGACAGGAAGGAAAGGTCGCCGAAAACGTTTGCTCAGAAGAAAATCCGTTCCCGCGAGTTGAGGTATCTCAGTCATTGGTATTGTTTTGCTACAAATGAATAAGATCACAGCCCAACTGCTTCGATGAATTCTCTTTTATTTTCGTGAAAATAATTTCCCAACCAATTTCTGGGGGAGGCTAACCTCTGTTCACTTCAGTTCGTCTATGGCTGCAGGCAATGTTCACACAAAACGTCACAAAAGGCGAAGCTCTCCGCTCAATATCGTTGAACAACCGTGTTAAGTTAAAAAAAAGTTTGAATTTGTCAACAAAAAAAACATAAAACCTTCTTAAAGTGAAATAATTCGATCAAAAGAATAGTGGATGATTCACGAGCAAAAATGTTTGCCACGCAAACTGTTGTCTAAAGTCAACCTTTATATTTCAGTCGTTTAAACATTATATTACTTCCTTTTTCGTGAACCTTACAACCCGTTTTTCGTCCCAGCATGACCTAATTCTGTAATTTCTCAATTAACTAAAAGTTCTCAGAATCTTTTTATTTCATTCGCGAAACAAATAAGCCGCGATCCATTGAGGTCAGGAAAGGTGCAAACCATGCAATTGTGTTGCATGCAATCGTTGCTCAAGTAGCAATCAAAGGTGGGAAGGAGGTCGAATGCGAAGCCATTCACGCAGTGACGTGCAGCAAGGCTGTCGCTAAACAAAGCGGAAAAACATCCGCTGCTCGACTTCAGTGGCCTGCTGTTTGTCTCAGTTGAAGTAATCAGTGATCACGAGGTATCGGGGGACGACATGACGAAAAACGTGCTGGTTGCTGTGTCGAGAATGTTAAAGAATTGTTTTTCAACAGGCAGTAGTCAGAAGTATTCTCAAACAGTTTATTGGATTATTGACAAATACATTTTGGAAATAAGCGAAATTTATGAAAAGGTAGCGACAACAAAAGATCTGATTTGTCATTTAAATAATATTTATGTCAATGAAATGTTTGAATGCTGCTATGAAGTTAGCTAAAAGTTGTAGTTCTTCATTTTCGAAAGCACAGATATGCGAAAGATTAATTATTGCTTTGCATGTCATCATCGATGGAAGGACGCCGTGTTGCATCAGACAGACTTTTATATAACGTTGTGGAAAAAATACCCAGTGTTTCAGAAGTTTACGTTATTGCCTGGGACAGTGTTACAACTACTGCATGGTCACTATATATATTGTTACTAATTAGTTTGATCAAGTCTTGAAAGCAATATGTCTTCTTACCTGTTCAAGATGTACGAGGAATTGCTTTTTTAAATGAAAAACGTATTAAGGATGTATTCAGCATAAAAACGCAATTTTATGAAACAGCCATTAGATTTGAAATTTTTAGGAATTTTATTTGAGTACCGAGCGTATCATGTTCAAATACAAACGAGCATCTTCTTAGATAAAGCGAACAGTTTTCACAACCAAGAAAAACTGTTTATAGCAGTGTTTTGCTCATGTACCTTTATTACTGTGGATAACAAGTCACTAGTCGAACGTTTTACAGTATCTTTTGCAAACGATGATCTTGTTTTCTTCTGTTGTGGGTGACGTAGGGTGGTCACCCATGCGTTAAATCAAAGCCCACTTTGGGTTCAGCGTCTGACAAATAAGAAAAACCACCATTGCTTGCGTTTTCAAGCAATGCTTTGCACGCCGCTGAGTTTAACGCATTGTTTGCTCAGAAGTGCTGACATAGTAAGTGGCAGCAAATGACATTTCACATCCTTTTATGGAGTTGAGGTTCTTTTGCATCTGTAGGTGCATTGATTGCATTCAGAATTAAATGTGTTCTGTTATATTCGCGTTGTTTTGGTAGGCAATAGGACTTATGGGATAAAAATGAAATCATGGGATTCAAAATCAATATGCGCTGTCCGATGTATGAAAAATGTCAGGTTTCCAGTGAAAATGCAAATAGCAGTGAAACAGCTGACAAATAATTTTGACGGTGCTTCAAAGAAACTATTTACTTGTCAGTTAATAAATATTAGATAAACAAATAAGTGTCAGGTGCGGAAATATCTTGAGCAGGACTACAACTGCCGCGCTGAGCAAAACCTCAGGTCTATGCAGACTATTTCAGCTCTACTGACTTTTTATTATAAAACATGTAAGGCAGCTGGAAGTTTGTCATGTTTGTAAAGATCTTTGGATAGTTGCAGGGACGCCGGAGAGCGGTGGAATGACAGGGGCATTGCCCTCCTGCCCTTTCAAAAGAGGAGCAATGGGGGTGTAGGTGCCTTTTCATAACAGAATCATAGGTTATTTCATGGTTTGGCAAGATCGATTTGAAACAAATTTGTTACAGCTATTCGCCCACCCAGAAACTTCAGAATGGTTTTCTATAATTTCTGTTATTACTTCTGAAGTCAACATTGTTGCTGCACAGAAACAAGCACAATTGATATATTTTGTTTTTTGCAAGTTTCCATTGCCCTCAACTCATTTACTGCCCCCTTGCCCTACCGCTTTTCCGGCGTCCCTGGATAGTTGCGAAGGCACCTTCTGGGCGAAGATGCATCTGATGTAAGCTCGAGGAGCTGTGTGACGTCGAACAATTTTATTGCTTTGCACCTCTGAACTTTTATTTCAGTATTTCTCTCCTATTATAAAGTTTTTAGTTACGACGAATTTACTTCTGAAAAAGCTTTGTGTTGACAGGGGTCAAACCTATTTTGAAGTTGTTGACATTCACAGACAAATTCCAAAGTGCATTGGTGAGGTCAGCAATGCAAGCCATAGGAGAAAAGCATGAGNCCATANGTCGCTTACCAACTATTTTCTACTTTTGCACTTCAAAAACAATCCCACCAGTTGATTGCTGATTTCACTGAACTTGTTATAAGTCGAAGTAGTTTCTATTTCAGAAATGTTTGTTCCTGTTTTCCAGCTTCAGAAACAATGCGCGCTCAGCACTGTTTAAACACATACGGATGCTGTTGATTGGCAGTTTCCGAAATGTATGCGCGTTTCTAAGACTTGTTTGCACTGACTTTAAGTTCAACCTGAATTAATTTCAATGCAATTATCGCAAGTTGAGACGTGCAAGCAATTGTTCGTGCTTTGAAAGCTTTCTCTTTGTTTGCGTCACAGCTGGCCATTATGTCAAAAGACGCAAATAAGAAATGGACTCTTGTAATTTTCTGGTTTGGAATTTGATTTTGACGAAAACAACGTGACTGGGATGCAACAATAATGTGGCGTTCTGGAAGACGCAGCTTTGTTTTGTTGCTGGATTTTGCGCCGAGACGTTAAAGTGACTTCACAAAGAAATGCGCTCAATAAAGCTTCTGCGTCACCTCAAGACAATCCACCCCACGCATATCTCGCCAGCAGCGCCTTTTAAAGGTCTTTGTGAGTCGCGTTCAGGTCACGATGCAGACTAGGCGGCGGTAATTGTTACGTAATTGCTATTTGCTGACCTGCCATGAACTTTGGTCAATGGGCGTCTCCTAGTTACATCATAGCTGCGATGTTTGCAAGCCGCAATGCAATAACATGCATTCGTCCCATGCATTCGTCCCATGCATTCGTCCCATGCATTCGTCCCATGCATTCGTCCCATGCATGCTGCACCTCTTAAAAGCTATCTGGCCAGGCCCGTAACTAGGGGGGTGGCGCAGGGGGGTTGGAAAAATGTGTTTGACATAGTTTAAAACTATTTGACATAGTTAAAAAAATTTGGGCCTCTTCTCAGAAAACTCTTCGTCCCTCCTAGTGTCCCAAGCTGTTTACTGGCCTGTATCTGACCAAATGATTTTCGCCAACAAAATATCTATCCACCAAGACATCTTGCTTTTAACACCAAACTACAGCGCAAGTTTCCTTATACGCAGGGGTGTGCCCAGGTTCGATGGCGCCCGGGGCAAGAAGCAGGTTTGGCGCCCCATGTTCGAACATGAGGTCTTTTGGGTGTAAATGTAGTGTATTGAACAAAGTACTCGCGACATTGTTGGGACTTTTCGGTTCCCGGGGAATTGTGCCCCTGCTGTCCTCCCCGTTACGCCCCTTGTTATGCGCCGAATGATTTTGAAGATCATGGCGAACGAATAACTTCACAAGCGATGACGTCATGACGCTCTTGCGCACATAAGGAGAAAAGCTCCAGAAAAATTGTCGGCACTTTCTTCTGATGCCGGGTATTGAATGAACTTGACATGGGAAGAAGATGATTGATGCCCGTCAACAAAAACGGTGTTCTAGTAAATCGTTGCGCATTTTCTTGCTTCGTAAGCTTCGAAAATGACTAAGCGCCGGTTTGTTTTCAGAAAAGTTATCAATGGAAGGATTTATGAAGAAGGCACTTCTTAAATCAAAAAAGGCAGAAGTGTGGCACGTTAATCATCACGTACTTGTTTTATTCTAGCGTTAAATCGGCTACAAAAGTAGGATTGCCTTAAAGGCACAGAGCCGTCAGCATCTCTAGCAGTGTGGTGGTTATGCCAGACTGCCAGTTACGCTGAGTGATAGCGAGCAGCTTGGTTCATCCTGAATGATATGACAAAGCGCGACGCCAAAGTTGAAAGAAATACTGTATCAAAACTTCTACCTTTGTCAGATGATTGGCGTGCTTGTGATAAACGAACCAGAACAGTGTGCTAGTTTTCGCAAAAGATTAGTACTGCCGCCGGATGCAATTGAAAATTCTAAGACCGCCAGACATTTTGCAAGTTACTTCGCTCATCGATGCAAATTGCGTGCATTGAGATTTGCTGCTTGCGGTGTCACTTGTGAGGGCCAGGCACACTTTGAATGAACCCCGGGTATTTGCAGATAATATAAATTCAAAAGTTTTTCTGCTGGAACAGCTGAAGAGTTAAGGATGAACTTAAACAATAACATTTCTGTTAAACCAATGACCGCGCATTATTTACAGAAATCTATAATAATGTTAGATGGGACAGAGGTTTTTTTAAAAGACAATATTTTTCGTTGTTCTCAGCCATTTTTAATGTGAGGAATGCGACATGTTTTAATGAAGATAAACCAAAGCAATGACCGCTGTTGAGTTATGATTTCCAAACAAAAGCATTGTAAAGTCTAAAATAGAAATTTATAGCAGTGATAAAATAAAAATAATGCCAGTGATTTTGCCAAAGCCACGATTTTCTTGAAGAAATAATTCGAGAAGGGTGGCAATCTATTAACTTTCGTCCGTGCGCGTGAAGTGACGTCTCGAACCGGTGGTTGCAGCAGTCGGAGGCAGGGGCGGATCCAGGGGGGTGCGATTGGGGCGATCCCCCTCCCTGAAACCTGAGAAAGTAACTTTATTCACCATGATTTTGTACAATTCGGGTAGCAACATTCACGATACAATTCGGAATACAACATTTACGATACAAACAACAATGANATCACAAGCAAAAATCCTGACCACNCNAGTGAGGGGACCCAGAGACTATNTGGGGTATGGACGTCATAAANAAGTTGAAATCCTCTGAGNTTACGGTACACCCACCCTAACTATACCATCGTACTCTGCTTGTGAAAACTGCCTTGCTTTTTACAGAAGACGATTGTTCTATATCTGCTGAGCATGATCAGAGTTTTAGCTAGCCTCAAACTTAGCTCTTAATTCCCAATCCTCAGTCATGTCCAAGCACATTATAACGGCAATCCACTTACAAACATTTTTCTTTCACTTTTGTCTAAAGCAGCTATGTTGGACCCGCGGCCGTGCCGCATGCGGCCCAGTAAGCTTTTCAATACTGTGCATGTACAACACGATGACAACTTGTATTTATTTTGATAATTTTAAATTCGACATTTTCGATGCAGTGGTCTTAAGTGGAAGTGTCCGCCTATCATGTAGGGGAGGCTTCGCCCTCCTTACGCCTTCCTTGGTTACGGGCCTGCTACGCACTGGTAGATTTTCACGTGCCGGTTGACACTTCTACCTCGGGTGAAAAACGTATTTCTAGTGTTTTGATTTCTACTCATGTGTTCCTCTGCAATGTACTAATTTCTAAGTTTCAAACAATAGGCCTACCCTTATTCTATTAGCACTAAAGTAGCCGATGGCACCACAGTTTGGGAGTGATTAAAAGTACCATGTAGCAGTTACCATTGCAGTTAGCTTTTCAAATGCTTTCAGTAGCTTTGAAGTAAAGCTTGTTGTTCTGAAATATAAGTACAGTAAGTCATTAAATATGCGGCCCTCATCAGCATAGTGACATTTTTGGCCCAGAGGCATTTCGATTGGACATGGGATAGCTGGTTTAAAGGTACTGCGTAGTACGTAATGCGAACAGAACTCACCAAAGCAGATTTATGTAGCTTTAGGAATCAATTTGAAACAATTTAATTTAAGTGTCAAACCCCTAGGCGTGCCATGAATAGGCTACGCATCTGCGTGCCACTAGTACCACGCGTGCCTGAGGTTGCTGATCTCATTGATTGGGGGCAGTGACGTAAATGACAGCTACGGCCGTCACTTCCTGTCCCTGTATTCCTGATAAAGTATTTTGTGCTTGGTTGGGATGCATAAATAAACTGAACTGAACTAATGCAGCCGATGGTGCATTCAAAACGTTCATTCACTCACAGTGATGCTTGTAGCCTACTGTAGCAGTCACGCTCGCGCGACCGCTACATGTGAGCAAAGACGGCCAAAGGAAGAAGGGAAAGACCAAGAAAGTGACACTTATAAGTGACTTCCATGCACATGGAAGTAAGAGCTCTCTTTGACCGATTCGTCTGGCCCGGAGTTAACATCGATGACGTCACAATCCGTCCTTCCCGAGGTTCGAGTATCAATCCCACACTGAAGGTGTGCGAACACAACCGGGTCGCACACGCTTCACTACTTAGATGCTCAGGCACACCCAAGGGCGTAACGAGGTTAGATGATGCCCGGGGCAAAAAGCAAGTTTGGCGCCCCCATGTTCGAACCTGAGATTTTTCGGAACCAAATGTGCTGTAGTTGTAGGCCAGGGGTGGGCAATTAATTTGGCTCGTGGGCCATTTTGAGAAGGCCACGTTTGGCGGAGGGCCGTACGTCCTTAGTGAAATAAAGGCAAGTCTCGGTTAAGCTAGCCTAAGCAGTCGGCACCAACATATGTTGTGATACGTTCAATGAAATTTCAAATTCAGATATTTTCTGAATGCTTCCGCAGGCCACATTTGGCCCGCGGGCCACTATTTGCCCACCCCTGTTGTAGGTTATTGAAGAAAGTACTTGTGACATTGTTGGGACTTTTCGGCACCCTCGCAGTGATTCGGTGCCCCCCGCAGTGATTCGGCGCCCCATAGCGATTCGGGTCCCGGGGAATTGTTCCCCCTTGCCCCCATCGTTACGCCTCTGCGCACACCCTCCTCTGTGTTGTATTAATACATAAATGTATTCATTTTTTCTGTATACTATTAGGTTAGTCTTTGGGAAATTGGTAATTGAACATTGGCTTGAGATTGAAAACTACAACTGTCGACTATTTCACACATGATTGACATACACAGTCATGAGAAGTAAGCCAAAAACTTCAGAATTGTTTTGATCTTTCCGAGCAAGGGTAAATTTCAGAGTAGGTCTACGTTTGTGAGGTAGGCCTCGTTGTCTACCTGGTTTGGCAGTAGACCCATAAATTCTTTCATCAACACTTTGTGTCTCAAATGCGTAGTCTAGTTCACACCAACTTGCAGAATTTCGAAGTGTGGCGGCGGGTAGATGGCGCCTCATGTAAATAAATGGTCACCGCTAGATGGTGCCCATGAGTAGCAAGTCACTCTCACAGTAACCACAAAAGACAAATCGTAATTCATACTCCCTATATAACAATAGTGCAATCTAGTATCAGCAGAGTAAAACCAGTGATGGATCTCTATTGCTGCTGGTTGAGTTCCTGTTGTAAATGCCCCAAATTTCATCTTTCGCTTGTGCTTGCCTCAGTAGTTCAAGACGATGCAGATACCTGCAACATAAACCCTAATTTGTTTCTCTCATTTTATTTTTTTATTAGCATGCAATTACATTTTTTATTCTTTGGTGTATTATTCCTTGCTTTTTATTGCATTTATTCGATTTCGTGGTTTGAGTCACAAAAATACACGAATAAACCTACCTTACATCTGTGCAACCCACGTACAGCACAGCCATAGGTGTAGGAGACAAGGGGTCATAAAAATGTGCAGGCCAGGGCTACAGTGTTTTTCTGAAAAGTACGCTCTTGTCCAAAAATTAGATTTTGAAAATATTTTGCAATTTAACTTTTCCTATTTCAAATGACTTTTGTCTCAAAGGAAGACATTTGGGGGCTGTAGTCATCCCTGCACCCTCGCGTCCTATGTCCATGCCCATAGTGTCACACTTTGCAAAGCTGAGCTGCAAATCATAACTTTATCGTTGCATGTGCTGCAATAGCAAAATGAAGTAAAAAATTTAAATTTTCTTACAAAATATCGAGCTGTTGTATCGCCAACCGGCTAAAAACACTTTTTGACAGTTTTTGACTTTAGAAAAGTTTTTTTCTTCGTTTGAATTCTAGCCTACCATTTTATTCAGCGCTTTTCAAACTTATTTTCGTTACGGCACACTATAATAAATGCTAGGTTTGGCCGCGGCACACCTACTTTATAAAAACCTACTCTTCACAAACTTTGTAACGGAAGTGATGTAACATACAGAAGGTTTTGTCAAAACATAAAACATTC
>JGI24158J21664_10008534_pt1 | contig 13638 bp, 8 predicted proteins | sample Ectturendosymbi3_FD_21664 | JGI IMG/M metagenome (IMG submission 21664) | reverse complement strand
TGCTTTACTGTTCCTTAGTTAGGTGTCAGATATGTTTTCAGTTTTAGTGAAAACGAAGAGGAACGGCGAATTTTCCAGTGTTTACTTGCCGCAACTTCTGCTCTGATTTACTTATTTTTGTCTTGAGTTCCCTTGCTTTCTCTAACCTTGTTTTAGCTATTCAGTGTTTCAGTCATAAGGACTGCTTGCAGATTTCAGGAGCAAGGATGCGGTGTGTTAACTGAAATCGCTTTTCTGCTGAAAAAAGTTTCTGGTAGATTTGACTGTGTGGTCTCTGTGGTCCTTGTGGAGACTAATTACTTGACCACAGATAGGTGTAAATCTCAATCATTGCAAAGCCAGGAAAGCAGAGAAGAGTTAGCTGATTCCTTGACGGCTTACAGCAAACCTAGGGCTATTAATTGTTCATTTTCTTGTAGTTATTTTTTACGTCTAATGTTGTAATGAAGGAAAGTAAATCGAGTTGACCGTAAAGGTACTAAATAATTTGTCAAATGTTATTGTGGCTAAAATTCCAAAAAAATGTATAACAAATTCTGACACAGATGAGGTACTTATGATAATGCTTCTAAAAATTCCAATAAAACGTAGTTCATCTTTCATCTCGTCGGAGAGCACAGTTGTTTCATTTCTTGTACAGCTTGAGACTATTATGATTTGTAAATATTCATTTTTAATCATGAGGTCTTTGCAACTACACTTTCAGGCCAGTAACCGGGTTTTAAGGTTTAGGGCGAAAATAAATGTTTAGAGGGAAAGATTTTTGTTCTTCTTATATGTTAAAAACAAACTTTTCTGGGCACAACAAAATTTGCGGGGCACTGCCCCCGATTGCCCAATGGCTACGCGCCTGCTACACTTACGCGTTTTGCAAACCGATGCTATTCGAAATTTTTATTATATGAAGTGACTGTCTTTAAATTGCGTCAACAGTGAAATGGTTTATTTAGAAATGATTTGCATGTTCACTCACAGATATAGGCGTAGGAGGCGAGGGTGCAAGCAGGGGTGGGACCCCCCAGCTATTTTGCGTTCCGACAAAAATTATTTTAAGCATGGAAAACGAATTGTATCGAAACTGCAATCTTGTTTTAAAAACTTTTTTGTCAATTTAATTTTTCTGTCATTGATGGGGTGAAAATGGCATATGATATTTACTTTTGTTACTTGAGAGAAGTTAAAATTTGAAAACCTTTGAACATCTGCTTTTTGGTCATGAACATACTTTTTCAGACAAAACGTTGTAGCTCCCCATATTTTTGACCCTCTACACCGATGCACTCATAGCAATATTCAGCTGGTTCACAAACTCTTATCTCATGAGAAAAGTATGTTGTGGCTCGCTTGACACAAAAATGGAACGCCCTTTTTCGCAGCATGCTTCAGGCCTTCAATATCTTTTATCAAGGTCTGAAAGGAGGGCTATATGCGCGGCATATGGAATATTAGCCAGTGATTAAGCGCAGCTTAGTGCTTTTATGAAGCGTAACCATTAGCCATACAGTGAAACAAGGAAGATATCACTGATATAAAAGTGAGACAAACACAATCTGAATGCATTTTTCCGCAGATGGAAGTGCTCGCGCAGTTACCAAAAAATGTCGAGTGAATTGCAGAGAGATAATCCCTAGGTATGTTGAATAAAGATTCAGAAGACTTTTGGGCAAGTCACATCTTCCTCAAAATGAATGCTCGAAACATTGCGATTTCTTGCATGACCCGATGCAGAAATATAGACACCTTATAAAAAATCGTGTAGAAATGCAGCGCTTTGTCTACACTGCTTTTATCATGTATCTTGGTTTGACGTGATAGTTTCACGCACTCACACGTATTTTGTCCATGAACTGTTGTAGCTGAAGATACTTATGGTACTTCCTTGTACTTTCCAGTTAAATGTTAAGGCTTCTTATTTCCATGCCTGACTTGTTTCCATGCCTGGCTTGTTTCCATGCCTGACTTATTTCCATGCCTGACTTGTTTCCATGCCTGTTTTGTCGCAGAATGACATCCAGGTTTCGTTCTCACAGTAAAAGCCATGTATAGAAAGTACAAACAAACATATAAAACTTCATCGACTTTTGGCGAGTATTTGATTCAAGCTTAGTTTTGCAGCACACTTGTTTCATTTATCTATTTTCACGTTAACTTTTTTACCTCAGACTTACAACAGCTGCAATGTCATAACAAGCTTCTGATCCAAAATTTGCGACAAAACATAAGGCATGCAAGGGTGAAACCGCTAATGTACTTCGTACCGACGGACAACTGCTTTTCCACTGGCGCAGGCGTAGAGGACTTGTGCTACAGGGTAAGCAGCGCTCAATGAGACAAATTCAGTCGCACGCAAGAGTTCAAAGTTCGGTGCTTTGCATTTGCGTTTGAGCAAGCACCTCTTCAAACGTCATGAAATTGCGATCATCTTTCTTTGTTTCGTCATTCTCTTGCGCGACTTCCTCGCTCCCCGTTTCCTGAAGCAACACTTGAGTTGCTTCAATGTCGCCATCTTCGCAGTAACTCTTCACCCTCTCCTGCAGCTGAAGAGCCGGCTCAGGCCGACCTGTCAAAAATCCGGCACCACCTAAGGTGCTGTCGGCATCTGCTGGTTCGTCGCGACACCGACGCTCTTTAGCAGCTTTGCGCTTTTGGAGTGTGATGAAAGCGATGTAGAATGGCAGCAGTACGCCGACCATGATAAACCCGACGAGGATCCACAGCGCTGTGTTCAAAACAAGTGCTGTTGGACGGTACTGACTAAAACTGTAATTCATTTTATTTTCATTAAAAGAACGATGGCCAGTCGACCAAGTCGAAAGTCTTTTCACTTTCGTAGTTCAAGCATGCATATGCAAAACCTGACACAAAAAACTATGTAAGGAACTATCGGCGTCAAATCCGTCATTCCTGGCGACAAGCTGCCTCAAGCTCTCGTGCCTAAACGTCCTGCTCAGCACTAAGGTAAGGTCTGAAAAAACAGTACTTTTTCTCAGATTTGAGTTGTTTCCTGCTTTCTCTTCCTATAATTTGTCTTGACCGGGTGATAAAAAAGACGATTCAAATTACTTCAAATGTTCTTTTAGTATCTGCGGATTAAAGAAACTAAATTGTGAGCAGAGGTTTTAATAGAAGCTTAGTTGGAATGTTGAACTATCCGTTTTTTCTTTTTTATTGAAAAGTTGTCACAGTTTTGGAAATGAAACAAAACGTTTTTTATTAAAACAAACTTTGCGGATGCTACAAATAAAAACAAATTGCAAGATTCCATTGAGAAAAACGAGAGATCAGCATAATTTGTAAAGAGATCAATAAAGATACTCTTGTCCTACCGCAATGTATTATACGATTTTTTGTCGATCATAATTTTTTACGTAATTGTTTAGTAATATCCACGGAAGAGGCCAGACTGTGAGGATTTTTTTAGAAAGGTAAGTTGAAGATATGGAACGTTTTGTTTATTGCATTAACATATATTTTTCATTCCAAATAACAAAGTAAGTCTTTGCGGACTGTATGCACTCTGTGAACTCCTTGATTTTTGCCAACTGCGAATATAGGCCACAGGCATCTTTTTTGTTTTGCATCCACAAAACTATGATAAGAGGTACCTTTGTCTAACACAATTCAACTCACGTTCAAACCTAAAACGCATCATTTGAAAATTGCAGTTCAAACTTGTTGTTGCTTATGTAGTTGCATACCTGTTTGATTGCTCTCAGTGTGTGGAACAGACGGAGAAAAGCTGTTTACTGTTGCTGCTGCATTGGGAAAATATGGTAGAAGTTGAAAAGCTATCATTCAAAATAATGTATTTCAAAAGATGCTACTGCTTATGCAGATGCATACCTGTTTGATTGCTCTCAGTGTGTGGAACAGACGAAGCAGAGTTGGTGACTGTTGCTGTTAGCGTCGGTGTTGTTTCACTTGCGCTGTACGTTGCTGTCACTGGCAATGTGCGAACTACATGGTCATCTTCCTCAGTGAAGGGATGTTCAGTGTCAGAGGAAGTCTCCGGGTTCGTTGCTTCGATTCCTGAGGTAGTGAAAGACGTCACGCCTGCGGGACTTGTTATGTGCATTAAAAAGTCGGCGTCAAGCGCCTGATTCCACAGCTTCAGATCATCAACGAGGAAGGAAAAAGTATTAACTTTAGACCCGAGTTTCATCGTAAACTGACGTGGCCTAGGGTCGGCTTCTTCACGAGACGGCGGTGACGTGTATGCCAGCACTTCAGCACCGTCTAAGAACATCTGTAACAAATAGGCAAATATTTATCAATGCAATGCTTATTACTTTCAACGTCTGCATCTTCATATAACGGGAAATCACCGCGGAGGCAGCGTTTATGACGCGCATGGTCGCACGATACCGTTGGAACCAACAGACGAACTTAAATACTTAGTCGAATGACATCAAACGTGGCACAGCTTTCTACAAAACATTTGTGATATGCCAGGATGAAAATTCACGTGACTTTTGTCAACTTTTGAAAAACTGTCAGGCTTGGCGCACCTACGTACTTGTTTTTCAACCGAAAACGCCTGTTTCATATAAGAAAGAATAAGGAAATCAGCAAACCGGGTTCGTGTTTGAATCCGTCTTATACCTTTCAGGATTCAAAAGAGTAACGAATGTTCAGAGCAGCTGCCATGCACAATTTAGCCAAACGTAACATATTGCATGAAATATGACATCTTTCAATGACCGCACCTCAAGATTCAGCATTGGAACAAATTTGCAGTTGTAGTTTACTGCAGGTTCAGGCTGCCGTTACAAGCTTTATCCAGTTGTAATGGAAAAGGTTAAACATAGTTCCGGGTCACTAATGTAGTGCGCAAGTAATGGAGTGCACCAGAAATCGCACAAGCCATTTGACTTGCTTGAAGTTTGGTAGAGCACTTATTTCACTTATAATTCTCTCTTATATCGACTAATTTATCCACAATACCTTCAGGTTTGTTCTCGCGTCCCAAGTGACTCCAAGATGTGTCCACTGATTGGAAAGGAAACTACATTCAGAGGAAAAATACGTACCTGAAAGTTGGAAAAATCGTTTTTGCGGTTTATGTAGAACACAAATGCAAATATTTAAAAGCAAACTACTTTGTACTCGTCAAACAAACAATCATGTCAGCTTTCAAAATTCATTTGTTGTACTTAATCCTACTGTTGTTTTATTCAACACCACAATGAGCCTCTTGTCTAACGGAAACGCATCATTTTCTGTAAAGCAACGAAAAAATTATTAAAAATTAGTTTTAGCCTTTGTGCTAACCGTTGAAGAATCGCACAGAAACGTAGATCGTGTTCTCCTGTCTCTGATAGAGTGAAACACCGGGTTCATCACATGAGGTCCCCGAAGTGAAAATGCAATCCAAGTACGTTCCCGGCTTGGATTGTTGAAGATTGAGCCAAACTCCGAAGGTTAGTCCGGTATCTGGTGTTTTGAACTTTTACAGAGTGGACTCGCGAAACGAACGCGAAGCATCACAGCTATAAATGGCAAGTCGGCGCGAAGGTTTTCTTTTTAATTTTAATTTTCGATGACGACAATTTGCGGCAGGCCCAAGCCCGGCACCTGCTTCTTGCCGGGTCGGATGTCTTTCACAAAGAGCACTACGATGACTCACTTAGTAGCTGCGGGTCGAATATCCAATATTTGCCTCTCGTGGCGGACACATTGTCACTGAGAAATAGTAGCACGAAGGTTTCTGTTTCGCAAGCTCTGGTGAAAGACATTCTGCCGATTTCGCTCCAAAAAAGAACGCGCAATTTGAGAACAAGGCAACACGCTGTTACGTGTTTTGCAACACGTAGTTACATTGGTCGTTCAGCAATAAACCTTGTCATTACTACAACTGTTTTAGGAATTATTTGAATTTCAGGTAACGTCCACAAACTGCCACTAAAGTCAAAACCAATCTTAAAGTCAGGGTGTTTATTGGATTGAATTCGGCTTAAAGTATTCTTTGCTGATCTACTATAAAACTTCGCAAAAAGCAAACGTAACTGGAACAATGAATTTCGGATTATGTTTTGCTACGCCACACATTTTAGGTGGAGTGAACAAACTCATACCCAAAGGTAACATACCTGTACAATCAGAAGGTGTAATGAAGCAATTACGATGATGAGACTGTACTCTGGCAATATTCATTTCAGACCGGGCGTCGATTTTGAGAGCATCGCCACGGACTCCCGGCACGCTTTCTGGAAAAGCCATTGAGGCGTGAAAAGCACTGCGAGATCTATGCCTTCAAAGGGTAGCGACCTTTATCAAAGCACTTAAGGTCTGTGCGACTGGCCGGTTACTTTGGTGAGCTTGAACCCTAATTTCAAGGCATTTGTTTCGTGCTGGACAGAACTTCAACAAACCAAGACATTTCTTCTCTCCTGTGTTGCGTTGAGTGCAAATGTCAGTTTTTCATGTGACTGCAAGGCGCAAACACATTTCAGAAAAACCTTCTCACCAACACCGGACACAGCACCCAGGTCCGCAAAGTATGACTCGTTGTCGCCAATGTCCGGACGAAGGAAGAAGTCTTCGATCAAGTCCATGCTCCAATAGACGTATGGCGCGATAACAGAACCTGGTAGTAAACAATAAACATCCCGCATTTTCAGTGCTTATAAACAGCAGGCGGAGCTTGTGAAAAGCCGTTGTGTAACAAAATGGTGACGTCAAAACTTCCTTTCAAAATACTATTGAAAATAAAATGCTGAATTGAACTATTCCCCTGTCAGTAACGAAGATATTGCAATATCGTCCCATCTGGCTGCAGCTGAGCAGCAACTATGGACCAAGATTGTTTTCAGTTCTAGTGGTTCAACTGGCCCTTGTACTGTATATGTGAAAAGCTACAGCTGGTTATAGTGGAAAGCTGCATGTACGGGAAATAGAAATACAAGCTCAGTTAAAAAAACTGTGGTGACACGGATTGGTCCACGCAACAGGAATTAAAGTAAGCGTCGTACCTTTTATCAGTATTGACTTAGAGCGGGTCAATTTTGAATTCCCGAACTCTTTGGAAACAATGACGCAAACATCGGTGCTTTTAAATAGAACCACATTTGCACGTTTCCTAAAACAACTGTTTTGGTAGTTATCGCACTTCAAAAGGCAGAATTTGAATTTCGATGACGATGAAAACAATTGCTTTTAAGGCGTCCGACATGTTTTCGTTCATATCTCTGTTCCTAGCGTTACTGTTTCTAAAAACACTTTGCATGACTTTTAAATTTTATTCCGTTCCAAACCCGTGGAGTTAACAACTTTTTTCACAGTTATAAGGTCAACTAGTGGCCAAAAGAAAAGCCAATTTTTGTGAGGACAAGCTCTAAATTCAAACGAGCTGCATTACTTGAAAAAGAGCACAAAAAGTTTCAACTCAAAAGACAAGTAAGATTTGCGGAGCTAAAGTCGCTAAGTTCTTCGATTAATCGCCTATTTGATTGCCACGGTGTGAACGCGTTCATGGGTTTATCAAATGATCCGAAAACTAAATAGCTTGTTTACAGTTGCCTGTCATCAACTGTGCAATACACTTCAATAAAACTGAACTAAATCAATTATTACAGCTGTCTTACCTTCGCAGAAATTATGTGGAATTGTAAAAATCCAGCTTATAAGTAAAGCTCTGAAGACGGTTTTCATTTTGTTTCACTTTCCGCGAAAATCGAACCAACTCCAATCAAAACCCCAGACATTTGTTACTTTCTCCACAATGTGACAAAATCTATTTCTTCGTAACTCAAGTGAACACTTGCCTGTGGCTCACTAAAAGCTTCGGCAAAACATCGCGAGTTTCTCTCTGTTCTACCTACAGTATGTAGAATGCGTCATAGCGATCATATTCCAGCGATAAAGCCTCGGCATTGTCGCCGTGGGTCACGTGACCTCAGGTAAATGGACGAGTCACGTGACTCGATGTAAACCGAAGCACAGCAACAGGGAGGGAAGGTCTCGGCGCTGATGACAAGCACGCGAATGAAACAAAAGCTTTCCAATCAGAACCGGCTGGTCACGCTCACAAGTCGGTGAAAGGCATTGTCCGATATATTAACAAAAGGCGTTTCAGGAAGCGTTCATCCAAGGCTGATGGGATCACGCAACATTACCGGATAATTGGAATTGTCATGAAAAGACAGTACTGGCGTTTATTATATTCAAGGGTCACGTTGGTCAATCGAAAAGCGTGATGATTGAAATGAACAAAATCAATGCAAAATTTGGCTCAAGCAATGCGACTGACAATCGGATCACACAGCGGTATATGCAAAAGATGCTTGTTATGGCAGAACTGCAATCTCCAATGATTTATTTATTTCCGTGAAGGCACTGAACGAATTCATGAGAGTTCGTTTGTCAAAATATGCTTAAAATGCAGTCTCAAGCTTTGTGAAAAGAATGTGAAAGTTTTGGCGAAATATGCGGAACAACAGAGCAGCCGACAAAAGTAAATATATGATTTATTCTTCGGAAGGCAGAATCAATATATCCGAGTAAGATATCAACCCTGTTTGATATACTTGATGTTCAAATGCAGGCCCGTAACCAACTTGGACACCAGCGGTGGCGAATAATTTTCTGTGGGGCCAAAATTTTTAATCTATGTCCAATAGATTTCAATTATATCCAACGCATTTTTCTATGTGGGGGGAACATTTTTTCAGTAGGTTCTTCGCCCCACCTGCGTCCCCCTGATTACGGGCCTGTCCAAATATCTACATAGTGCGTGACTTCAACGCCTGCTCCAATAATGTGTTTGGTCCGCTACTGCATGTCTTGTTTCTGCTCAGAACTTGGCTTGCGACGATCTGATGAAATAATGTTTTCAGCTGATCCTTCCACCTGTGTAAGTGATACCCGTGGATCATGCGGCTGCTTGGATCGTTATGTTTCTTGCAAAGCATGATTCTATGCAAATGTTGAAATGCTAACCCAATTAATTTTTTCTGGGCTCAGGCGGGTAGCTGCCACCATCAAAACTACAAAACGACCTTAATTGTGTGATGACATGCAAAAACAGTAGAAAATAGTTTTGGAACAAAACACGCACCAACAGAAGCTAATCTACGAAATGTCTTGCAGGTGGTGGCTCTCACAAATACCTCGACCAAACCACGTGCCGAATGTGATAACAATATGCGCCATAACCCACGACATATTGACATGTTATCACAATTGTGCAACACTAAAGTTAAGTCATTTAAATGGCGGCAAGTGAAGATATATCTGATAATACACATCCAGTCTATACATCCATTGGTGAAACGTGGGTTTGAGTGCAGGCCCGTAGCCACTCGGAGGGCAGTGTCCCCTCAAATTTCATTGTGCCCAAAACATTTTATTCCAAACACACAATAAAACAAAAACATTGCCCCCCTGAAAATGTATTTTGGCCCCCCAAAACCTTGCAACCTTGATACTGCCCGCTGTGAGTGAAAAAAACTCAGTGCTGACGGAAATGCGAACGTTTGCTGGAAAGACTATGGAAAGCTCCAAAGTGCTCTATTGTTGGACAAAACGAAAGAAAGGCGAAAATAGTAAGTGTGCCTTGAGAGCCTGTCGCGTGGAAAAACCACTTAGACATTACTGAATTCATCACAAAACAGCAATATTGACTTTTTTACAAGCCAAATTGAAACAACCATGAAAACATCAAGACCTAAAAGCTGCATGTGTAACGGGGATAAGATTGAATCTCGCATTCACAAACGTACCGAAAATAGAACAGCTTTAAACTATCTCATTGCACATCATATGCTGATTCCTGTGCGTGTTTATATCCTCCGACACCGAAGGAAGACTGTGTTTCAACTCCGACAAAACACTGTTCGTGTTAGGCCCCCGGAACAGCGACCCTGATGCCAAAGTTGACTTGCCAACTGGTTATAGGCGATGCTTGCAGTTGTAAAACACGTGAATGCCAGATTCAGAAACTAAATTTTCACATGCTTTTTTATTCTGGGGTTAGAACGACTGAGTCATTGGAATATTAAAACTTTTTATAGATGCACCGGCTAAGCTTGGCCATCAGAAGCATTTAGCATTACTCTGACAGCCCTATTTCAAAAATGTGGTTAAAACACTCAGAAGACAGCTGTTAAAAATCGTTGAACACTACCGCTGCTATTTATATCCTTCAGGGACAGCAGGAGCCGATATATTGGCTCGGACTTTTCCAGACATAACTCGCCTGCCGATGGAGCTAGAGAGCTGTTCAAACCCTTTAAAAAGCAAAAAATCTCCTGTATCTTCGATTAAATGAAATCCGAGCAAATTTGGATTTGAACTTGTTTTGGGGTGATATCATGAGTGGGTGGGATCCAGGGTTTTTGGATGACGTCATCAAGATCTGGGAAAAAACTTCAAGAGGCAAATTCTTTGTTTTTTCTTTTCGAATAAACTAGGCAAAAATTCGCACGTTTAGAGCCTTTGATTGACCTTCNAGCGTTTGTGATTGGCAAGTTATGGCCAAAAAAACACAAATTAAAACACAAATTAATCACNGGGGAATTCCNTTTTACTAAGTACACAAAACCTTAGTATTAGCACTTGAAGAGTTCTTTGNCAAAATAGGTAAAACAGACACAATACTTCAATAACATTTNAAAAANAAACAATACATCAAAANCAGAATTTATGAACGTGTATCTCTGAGATGCAAATGATTGGCAGTTACATAATGCAATTCCACTTAATGAACACGTGTCTCTATGATTCCATTAACTGGCACACATCGGGATAGTATTTAAATTTTGCCAAACACATTACACCTTGCATAACTGGATCTCACAAATTCTTTGGCAATATCTTGGTACGATAATTCACTTAATATACCAAAAAATATTATGGGGGACAAAAGATGTGTAATATCCAAAAGTTATGGAGGATATGTCCCCCGTTCCCCTGAAACTTGGTTCCTGATATTAATTATAAATTGCGCATTTACTATGTAAACTGAATTATCATGACTGTTGATAATTTTGTTGGTTAATTTGAATTAACCGATTCAGTGTGCACATAAATGTCGCTCAATCATGTGGCTGATCCGCGTCATGTTTTTGTGAGTCGAATTCCTGCGATGGTCCGCAGCCTGCAATATACACAACACAGTTGCCACTGCTAGTATTTACCAAAAGATCTTGTGGTTTGTTTTTGATTTGATCTGTGTAGTTAGCAGTAAAGTTTTTTCGGAATTGCCCAAGTTCTATCTGATTATCCCAATTTTTGAGCATAATTACGTCTATCTAAGCCAAACTCTCAGAATTAATGTTTTCATATTAAATGCAGTGTTAGATATTGCACCATTGTGCAGTACCAGTTGATTCAATGAAGGCAAACAAAAGATTATCTTAAGTGATCAATTTTCAGTTGGTGAATGTCAAGAGTAATTGACAGCTAATCTCGTGAAGCGTTGGCCTGATGCAGTTTTGCTGTTCCGAGCACACCAAGTTCTTCAACTTACACCGTCAAATTTATCGGAAACGCATTTCAACATTTCTGATTCGTCAACTGTGAAACTTTTCAGCGTTACATGAACGTACTCATAGATCCGAGGTACGCAAATTATTTCCAATCTTCCAAATGGTGTTCTAGTATCATAACAGAAAATCCACGTGGTAAAAGCAAAACAAGATGACGAAACGCTTTGCGTAAATATCGCCGTGCAAATGTTCCAGGTATTTTTGCCAACATGTCCAATTGGGCAAACGGGTTAACGTTACTCAGCGTTTTTAAGTCGGGCCAGCATCATTTTGACACATTTGAAAATAAGCATGAGCATGTTGTTCAACATTTTAATACTGTGGCATAATGCAAAACGCAAATCGAATCACCAGTGTGATTTTGTACACTTGCTCCTTCTTAGTGTTTGGACGTATGAGGAAAACCGTAATGACAGCTCTTAGGAAAAAGCGGTCTCAAACAATGAGGGTCGTTCATTCAGAAGGGCTTTGAGGTACTGCTGCTATCAATCACTAAAAATATTTTCTGGGACACAAAGTTTTCCTTGCAAGCATGCGGGTAACAGGCGGTGTGGTCATGGATGTAGTGCTAGCAAAAAAACTGTTTGAACGCACCCAAAAAACTAGCCCCGTTTAAAACAGCTTCAAACTCATTTTAAAGCAAAACTTGAAAAAGGTGTGGGAACGCCGTTCCCGCGGGTCCCCACCCCAATGCACCCCTGGGTGCACTAGACCATCAATGAGTCAAGACCGAATAAGTTACGCCAAAGACGAAAATGCTACATTCGCATATGAGCAAAAAAATGCCGGACTGCTGACTGTTGCAGCGAGCGTTTGCTTATCCGTAGTTCAACGTTCGTTGGTTGTGGTTTCACATAATTTTTATGACTTCATTGGAAACATGTCGCATTTGGCAACATATTTTTGCAAAAAAAAAAAATTCTAACGCGTTTTTAAAAATCAATGCGCTGGTTTCGCACCAGAGTAAACATTTTCTGAAAATCTCTCAGGCCGTTTCCAAAAATCTTTGCGCCGATTTTTTATTCTAAAGTTGAAACAAAATAGCAAATAAAATATCATTCCAGCGTGTAGTTGATATTCTAAGACGTGCATGAAAATGACAAACTGCGCACCTCTTGTATGCAATTGAGTTCACCTCTTTGCTTTTCCTGCGTTTTCATTAAGACTTTTTCAACAACTGGATTTGCTCTACAACCGAAATAATTTCACACAGATTTCACTGAAAACTCTTTGCATTACTCAATGCCTGAGTAGTCATCTTGCGTTAGGCACTTCAAAATCACCGACTGTTTTGACGAACCATCTTGCGAGTGTGCAGAAAATGAGATAACGTCTCTCAGCAACTGCATAGTGGGGCTCACGGCTCGCACAAAAAATTTTTCCTGCTGTCTGCAATCTGGGAAAATATTGCGGCCTCAGGAGCGGTTCTGTCTTCAAGATTATTGCTGTGTTGCAAAATGCTTTCACGTCTGTTGCTACAACACGTTAGACAAAACTGCTGCTTGAAATCTATGTAGTCGCATATCATTTCGTTCAAATCAGCATGAAAAAAGTCTTGTAAACTTACCTTGGTAATGAAGTGTCACTTTTATGCTCCATCACGCGCTCTTTTTCTTAGAGGCGTCACATCGTGTCATTCACATCCTAAGTACAGGGTGACACAAAAAAAACGGTCATCACCAAAAATCGAATAACCTCCAAAATTTATTTAGATTGACACAAAACTTCAGCTACATTAGGTCAAGCCTGTGTAGCAGACATCTCCAAAGTTTCAAGTCTGTACTACAAACTCTTTGTTTCACTGGCGCTCAAAAAATGTGCTCCAAATGATCTCCCCGGCGCTTCAGGCACATTTGGATTCGGCGGGCACAGTTCTCGATAACCTGCCGCATTCCTCCCTTTGGGTCGCTCTTATTGCTACTGTGATTGCTGCCTTCAGGTCAGGAATAGTCTGGGGGTTGTTGCCATACACCCTGTCCTTAAAGGTATCCCCACAGATAAAAATCTGGGGGTTCAAGTCCGGTGAATGCGGCGACCACTGCGGGTCACACATGTGGCTGATCAGTCGGTCAGGGAAACGCTGCTGTAGCCATGCCAATGATTCGTTTGAGGAGTGGGGGTGGCACCATCCTGCTGGAACCACTGGAGGACC
>JGI24158J21664_10008532_pt1 | contig 13640 bp, 3 predicted proteins | sample Ectturendosymbi3_FD_21664 | JGI IMG/M metagenome (IMG submission 21664) | reverse complement strand
TCGAGAATCCATCACTGTATTTTGAAGCTGTTTGCGGTAAACCGAAGTTTAGTTCATTTATTTCCGATTTTACGTGTTTGCTGCGTTAGTATTTCGCATTGCCCTGTTTGTACCTGTGAGGTGGTGCGTACCTTGGGTGCACTTCGTCGCATTAAAAATTGTCTCCGATCGACCAGGACTGAACGCAGGTTGAATGCTTCGTGTTTGCTAAATATTCATTTGTTGTTTGCTAAATAGAATATTTGCTTGCTAATATTCTAAAAGTTTTGATAAAATTATGAATGATCGAATAATTGCGAGTCGCCTGTAAAATTGACATTAGCGTGAGGGTCACTTTGAGATATCTCAACCGATATCATTTTACTAATTTAGGCAGGTTTTGCCGTCATGGTTTTCGTACGCGCCTATTAATTTCTAAATCGTCTGCAAGGAGCAAAAGCGTGATTAGTGTTGCTTTCAAAACACTTCTAGAAACAAGGTTGGGAATCTGTATTTATAAAATTTCACTTCTGCATCGATCCGATGACTGTATTGGTTTCACACCAAGCTGCCCCTCCACAGCTTACAAAAAATTGCACTCATGGTTACACGCAGTAAAAATCATCACCTACCAACGAAGTACAAAGTGACTACATCGATACCAGAAAAAATCTTGGGCAAGCAGGCACGACGCCATGTCTATTTTTCATTCATATTTTTACTTTCGGCTGTCTAAAATAAAAGCACATACCAAATATAATCACTGCAAGTAGGACTCACTACTAGTGCTAGCTTAATACATTGTCCTACCACAGTGCTTTGTAAAGCTTCAGAGACTATATTTAAGGACGCTACCTCTCATCAGCACTACGATGAACACAATAATGATTCTGCTGCCTTGTCACTGGTCACTGTACTTGCCAGCTTGCCGCCGCCGCAGCGGAAGACACAGTTCCATGTTGGTTGTGCTTGATTGACAGACCACAACGGCTCCTTTACTTTTCTACAGCGATACCGGCGTCAAGCGAATTTTCTGACCTTATCAGGAATTTCACGTGACATATCAAGCGAAATCTTCATTTTAAAATACGCAAGAATCACCTTCCTCATAAAATCAGTGATAGACTTCTTTTAATCTTTGAAGGTATATTTCCTACACATATGACAAAATCTTGTCAGAATCCTTGCGACAGATCTTCGTGATGAACTCATAAATATCAATTAAATAAGCAAATAAATAAAACTCAGCATGCAAAGCACATGTTAAATTTATTATTAAGAAAAAATAAATGCTGTACGTACATGTGATATATTACAATTCAGTCACAGGGAAATAGTTTGGCTACATCGTATCAGGATGGGCGTTCACAGAAATTTTTACAGGAGGGGGCAACGTCGAAATCGTGCTTATCTTATTCAGATTGTTGACAATGAAATTCAGTGGACGTTCACAAAAGGTTTCACCCTTTCTACACCACAAAGATAATGCCCTATATTGCGACAACAGTCAAAAAATACACTTCGTTGGCAACAAAATCCAGGAAAATGACAATAGTTTACACAACAGGCTATCTGTAGACTTCAAGCAGAGTACTTCTTTTCAAAGAAGCAAATTGCCTTGCCAATTAACGAAAGAAGCACTGCCATGGTCGTTTAACGAAAGAACCATTGTCAGGGTGGCAACCAGCTGATATTTTCTAGAGGTGCAAGGTGATTGTAGCTTGTCGTTATACCTAACAACTAAACATGTTTGTCTTTAATAATTTCGGGAGTGAGTTGCCCGACTGTCCTCCTGGTTGGGGCCCGACCATGGTCTTTTAAAGAAACCACAAATAATGGCTTTATTTTACCAAGCAAGACTTTTCAGCGCCAGTTAGAAACAAGAGCTGCAAACGTCTGGGATCTCGTCCAAAGCGATTAAACACCTTTTAAATAAAACCGTGCTTGTCTTTGCTGATTTTTTAAGGGTGAATGCTCATCAGTCATCATACATAAACCGAACAAGCGTTCAGTCATGCATTAGCAATGGATTTTACAAACTTGTGGAAGCATTACTACAGATTCATCCATGCTTCTTTTCACACAGTATACTGTAAAACTACGCCGCTTACCGTTATCAGCAGCCACTGTCTCGCTGCCAGTGGCCTTGGGCGTCGGAAGGATTTTTCCAGTAGGGGACCACTAGGGGATTTTTCTTAAGTTCTTCCAGTGGGGGGCCAAAAGTGGTGAAATTTGATTTTTGCCGTTCAAAACTAAGAAAACAACCTTTTTTGCTGAAAATTTCAAAATCCAGGGGGGCCAACCTCCCTTCCGACGCCGATGCCAGTTGCATAACAAGAGGCTAGAGTTATGGGGTGGCAAAACTTAGCTGAAGGAGGCTCACTGGCCACCGTAGGGAGGCCACCAACCAACACGCAGAACAAAGTGACGAAATGGTAGTGAGTCCGTATGTCGTGGATGCTTACACTAGCTGAAAAGAACGAAAATACCCAAAAAACGCAAGAAAAACAACAACAAACTGAAAACAAAAAGAACACCAAATATCAAAATGCCAGAAGGAGGACCAATTTTTGCATTTAGCTTGCCAGGGGAAGGCGACACGCCCCTCTTCCTGTCAATTACGCCACTGCTCGCTGCATCGCCTGCGTTCTGCAGTCGCATGCGGCAAAACACCTGCTACTCAGTAGCGTAACTGGCGGCGCCAAATGAAAACTTGGCCCAGTGGCGTGCAGAGGGGGGGGGGCGGACAGGGCGCCGGTCCCGAGCATCCGAGGCAGGGGGGAATCCAAGAAGTGAAATTACAAAAATTGAAATGCTGTGACTGGTGATTTTTCCTATTATAAGTCTACTAATACATGCTGTATGGATTTAATTTCACGAAACATGTTTTGTTGTCAATACTAATTTTTACGTATTCAAATGCCAGCAATTCTCAGCTTCTTCAATGCCGGGGACCTATACTTTAGGTGTGCGGCGTACACCCAATCAAACTGGTAGTGACGTGACTTGTTCCAGATCGTGCGATCAAGGGAAAAACACAAAAAAGGATTGAAAGATAATCAGGGTTGAAAAACCCCGGGTTTAAAAAAAACAATTCACATGTTTTCTTAATCCGTTTTTTTTTTAAAGAAACAGGTTTTTGTTCTTTTTTAGAAAAAAACACAAAAACACTATTCTGAATTGTTTTTATTGCATCATGCAATATCACCATTTTCTGAATTACACAGTAATACCTTTTTATACCTATTATGGCATTCAAATCTGAGGGTAAAAAATGTACCCCATCTTTGTTTTCGCAAAGTGTTGTTGATCAGTTCACTGCAAAGTGGTATGGTTTGGCAAGCATGCAAATAGCACACAGAGAAAAGCCACTCCCACACAAACTCTGCCGTTTCACGCTAAGTTCATGTAGCCTACATGCCCTGCTAGTTCAGCATTTATGTAGTGTATTTTTTCAACATATGGTTTGGTATGTTCCAACATTAGAAACAGTTTGGATGCAGAGAAGGCAGAAAAATTGATTAAAATATACCGATTTTACAGAGCTGAAGAAGGTAACCAGTAGAATTTACTCAAACTGTTCGAATTAGTCCTTCAAATTTCGTTGCTGTTCGTTTTGTTTCATTAAAAATGTACACTTAACTGCACAAGTGTGTTGCTTTTTTTGCTTTTAACTTAATAGTACATTTTTCAAAGGAAAAGAAAAGAGCGGGAATCTTGGTGGGTTTTGTTGGTTTGTATTATGTGGGCTTTTTTAAAAACCCCTGGGTGTTTTTTTTGGTTGGGCCCAATTACATCAACCCTGAAGATAATTATGGACCTTTAATTGATTTTCTGAGTCAAACTTCAAAACTGTCCTATTTCAACGTGCTTGATTTAGTTGATTTTATAATGTATCACTAGCTTCCCGTTACGTTTTTTTGTGCTGATACAGTCGCACACCTGTGCTTGCAATATGTGCTTCGTTTCGAGCTTGGTCATTAAATCGCAGTTCAGCCGGATTGATCATAACGGCACACACAAGCCCGTATCTGTTCTTTCTCCCCCAGTAGTTATACATATAACAGCCACATAAAAAACGAAAATTTTCTTACGTACTTTATGCGCATTCTAAATTATTGTGTAGTTTACAAATTTTATACTGTCAACCCTGGATGTCCGCCATCCCCACCGCATACCTTTTGATCGACTACTATTCGACGAGACATTCGAGCAGCCTTGTGTTTTTGCAGTTGTGAACTGCCCTGACGTAGCACTGAGTGTGTTCTACTCCCCTGTTTTAACGCGTTGCCGGATATTTTTGCAGTTATGAACTGCTCTGTCTCAGGAGACCGCTGATATAATATACGTTTATTACAATGACACATTGTAGCCTACAACGAGTAAAGAGAGTGCGTGTAGAATAATGCACAGGGACGCCGGAGAATGGAGGCATGGCGGGAGCATTGTGCCCTCTGCCCTTTCATAAGGGGTGCAACGGGGGCAGAGGTGCCTTTTCATAACAGTAGTATAGGTAATTTCATGGTTGATTAAGATCGACTTGAAATAAATTTATTGTACCTATTCGGGCGCCAAGATTATTCAGAACGATTTTCTATAATTTCTGTTATTATTTTTGAGGTCAACATTGTTGATAAACAGAAACAAACATAATTGGTAACGATTTTTTTGTTTGTTATAAGTGTCCATTGCTCTCAACATTTTTATTGCTCTCCCTGCCCTACGGCTGCTCCGGTGTCCTTGAATATCCATGTTGTGTCAACAAACTTCGCCAAAACGTTGGTTTGTAAACGTGATAATGAAGTCACAAACAGCGTATATCTAGTAACAATGACCACCTACGCCACTGCTCAATACTAAAATTTGGTAGGGGGGCATCCAATCAAGCAGTCGCCCCGGGCATCACTAGACCTCTGCAGGCCATTGACTGGGCACCTTAGCTGACACTGATATTTAGTATCCTTTTAGTTTTCAGTAGGATGTTGTTTTTTTGCGTTTAGGCGTTTTCTTATTTTTATCTAGTGTAGACATCCACGACATCCAGATTCGCTGTCATTTCTTAACTTTTTTTCTGCGTGTTGGTTAGTCGCCCCACTACGGAGGCCAGTGGGCCACCTTCAGCTAAGTTTTGCACCGCCAGTTGATTCAAACCTCTAGTTACGCCACTTCTGCTACTGTAACTTGAAGTGAACGTTTGGAGATTTGTTGCCATGTTACTGCTACGCAATAAAGATCAACAGTAGAGCAATCCGCTCGCACGTTTTGCAACCTGCTTCCACAGGCAAAGGAGCGGACATGGGTGAACTGCAAGCTCATCACTGCATGACACCAGAACAGTGAACCTGGCCCTGGTTCAGAATGAACGTCATGCCGGCATACAAACTATCATTGCAAGAATTGAATCAATTAAGCTGCTGACTTCAGGTTTTCTATAAATTTTGTGTCTTAGTCCCAATTTCCAGGGGGAGCAAACAGGACACAAAAATAGGCGAAGAGTTTTCTGATAGGGGCCTAATTTTTAAAATTATGCCCAACACATTTTTCCAAGGAGGAAAATTTTAGGGGGGATTCGCCCCCTGTGCCCCCTAGTTACCCGTCTCGGGGCAAATACCCACTTTGTCCCCCTGCGGACGCCCATGAACGTCTTACCGGCAAATAAACTGTCATTACAAGAATTCAATCAATTAATCGAAATTGAGCTGCTGACTTGATGTTTTCTAGAACATTTTGGTTCTTAGGCCCAATTTCCAAGGGGAGGCAAATGCCCGTTTTTCCACCCCTGCGGACGCCCATGACTATCAGTGTTGAGGCCCGTTTATACATATTCTATCATAAACATGAACTCATTTCAAATACAAAACAAGAAAGAAAATGGCAAAGGAATCGCAAACGAAGAGAGCCTAAAGCCTTTCAGATCTTATGGTCGCTAAGGAAAGTAACTTCGACGTACATTCGTAATGGACGAATCAAGTACAACTAGGATCAGGCAGTTGAAGCAGGAGAAAAATTAATAATCGAATAAATAAAGTAAACTCTTTTTGATCCTCTCTATCTGTTAAAGAAAACTTTACAGGGCATTTAGGCATCAATTTTCTTTACAGCAGGAGGGGATCCAGTCAGTAAGTTTAGGGGGCGATTTTAGTAACATATGGCAGTCAGACCTCATTACCGATTCACTGCTGCAAGAGAGATGAGGTATATTTCACAACTCTGCTGTGACAGAACAATGGACGGCAAAATCGCAAACGCTGTTTAGCGAACTGTACGAAATAATGGTGAAAAAAGTTACTTTCGTAGATTTTAGGGGGGCCATCGCCCCTTTGCAATTAGTGCTAGGTAGGCTACTAAAAACCGTTCTTTGTATCTCTTGCCGTTGGAAGTTTATCTTAAAGTATCACAGGATTTTTTTAATGAAAATTTTCGGTGCCCGGTATGGACCTGTTAGGCCCCGAAAACTTTCCGTCTAAATTCCAGAGAATTATAGGTGTTTCAAGCGCCATTGTTAGGCCATGAACTTTCTCTGATTCTAGGGACCCGAATCGGGTCCCTAAAAAAACCTGAAGTATCATTTTAAAGGGATGCATAAATGACCCTGTGCAAGCCAGTATTTTTATTCCACCCAGAGGTATAGTGGCTTACATCAGTGACAAACCTAAGCATATTGTCAAACTTTCACTAATAAACTGAATTTGTAGGCCTAATTGAATCGCAAAACTCTCCATATTTTCCAAAATTTTGTTTCGTGAGCATGATCTCAAACTATCCTCGTGGCATTCTTTTCTCTGGCGGCAAACTATGAAAGTTTGATAATAACATTGCTACATCATGATATTTTGAAATATGATGGAGGGAAGGCTACTGTATTCTGCACCTGTGGTGACGGTGAGCAACAGCCTGCAAGCGGCAGTTTGTCAAAATGATAAGCCTACTGTTACAATTCCATCACGAGATTCACTGTCTGATGGTCTAGGGCTGTAGGCTATAGTTTGCAAACAGCTGGGGAAATCACTCGAAAAGCTAAATAATATACTGTAGTGCAACAACAGGCAGCAGCTAAATAACTTGTTTTGAAGAAAATGGAGTCTGAAGTTTTAAATTTCAAAGAGTGCTTTCAATGCCTATTACCGATGCAATGCGATGCTACAATATCAATTAGACATCCGGTGGCCAATAAGGAATGCATACTACCTAGCTGACAATTGTAATATGCATGTTATTTATACATGTGTTCACCTTTGGCAAATAAATTTCGGTGAACGATTTTTCTCTTGTCAAAAAGCAAAATACCGATATCTGAACAACCAGAGAAAATTTAAAGAAACGGATAAAATTTTCGAAAACAGCAGCTAAAAAAACCTTGAAATATTCTTTGCACTAGAAAAAAAGAATTTTATTGTTGGCCTGCAATTTTCTTAGTCGGCTACTTTTGAAAAACTCAAGTATTTTTACATAGGTGGGACAGGAAGAGCAACTGCTATCGGGACAAGTTGCGCAGTGGAAAACAGCTTCTTCCCCTATTAGCTTGATGGAATGTGGATTTGAATGTAAAACTCATATCAAAATCTAACTCCACAGGAGGTTTCGGACAAAAGGTGCCTGAAGCACCTCTTTGGCGCACCAACGAAAAAGGACACTTCCGTCGATTCAATACTCTCTCCCTGCAGTTATATTACGTACTTCGTCACATCAATATTTCTGAGCTTCAGCCCAGTCTATTTTGTTATTTCAGTTTTACTACGACTTGATCTTTTCCGATTTTCAGCTACTGTATGACAACACGTTATAAAAATGAAAAAATGCAGTGTGCTGTCTGTCATTTCTAAAACAATTATCAAGTCCATACGTCGTGATGATTTTGCGTGAGAAAATGCCACCGTCACTATTTTGATGTCATAATAATTTTGACGCGATGAATTACCACGGAAGAGAAGTGATGAAACAACAGGAGAGATTTCAATTGTGCAAAGAGTTTAAGTTGGAATTTGACAGCAGCTGCAAAAAATGAAGGCACTGAACGATGTGAAAATTATAAATTGGATGTATTTCATAAAAATGTTAAATGTACAATAATATTGTTGAAAACTGCTTTGTATGCTAACAATCAAAATTTCCTGGAGCAACTTCACACAACATTAACAATTTTTTTACCACATAGGAACTACGAAAAACTTTTTCGATCGTTGAGGAAGAATCACATAATCTCAAAAGAAATATAGGCATTGAGGAATGATGCTACTAACTGGAAGCGCATCACCATCAATCCATCCAACGATTTATTCAGATCATTGCTGGTTTTTAGAGTTCATCAGTTTGTTATACTCTACTGTATCGACAACAAAAAATCTTCAAAACCATTCTGCACTTCAACAAGAGTGGCAACAAGTTAATGCAAAGAAACTTCCTAGAAAGGCAAAACCTTATGGATTTCACAAAGCAGGAAGTACCATTTCAACTTACCCTACACATTCAAATCAGTTTTATCCAATTACTGTATCTACTTCTCCATTACTTGATGAAATCGAAAAAAGTCACCAAATACGCATTTTTGAAAAATAAAACCAAACTGGAAACAAACTGTGAAAAACTCTCTACACAGAATCTGTCAAGCAAACCAACAGTTCATTTGGAATCCACTTTCTTGCAGGTTGATCTAATATTCTGACGTGGGCGTGCATAAGCAGAGCAATTTAAATTATTTTCTACTGGATCCAGGAAAGCAACGGTACTAATTGTCTGCAAGGTTTTACTTTGTTTTGTTGGTATAAACATGAAACTTTCATTTAATGTGTTCTACTTGCACTTTCAATCACAGCATTTGTATCCATCCATTGTCATGTGAATTACACGCACGCCTGTATAAATGAAAAGCATCTCGGATAGAAACAAACGTGAAAATGTCAGATCGAACCCACCATTTTGCGGCGAAAGTCATTGAGACACAATCCAATCCAGAATGGGCGTCCGAAGGACACACACACAACCTTTGCGACACAGGTATGACATTGTTTCACCCGGTGCAGTGTACATGAGAATGTTTTGCTATATTTTATTCATACAAAATAAATCCATGCCTTCCGAAAAAACTTTAAAATTGAGTCTATGAACTCATGATCCACGTTCTTTAGCAACTACTTTGTACAGAGAAGGGGCACAAAATTGTCCACCAGTTGCTATATTTTCAATCTCAGGTAAGGTGTCATCATCCGGATTTGGAAGAAACTCGAATTTTTGAACCATCGATGTCAAAAACAAGAACAATTCCATTTTTGCCAATTGCTCCCCGAGACAATATCTTGGACCAACAGAGAAGGGAATTACATGTTTCGATTTGATAAAGTTTCCATCGCTGTCCAAATGTCTCTCGGGTTTGAACTTCTTTGGTTCATCCCAGAGCTTGGGGTCATTGTGAACAGCCCACAAGTTTGGAACAATCTATTGTACAAAAATGAACTTGGAAGATATTGGCGTAATTTCCGACACACGAAAATTGCAGTTTCAACCAAATTGAAACACCGTTCAAGTCAGTCGGAATTGAGCGTTTCAATTCTCACTACACATCTCGAGAAAAGCTGTTTATTTAGTGTNTACCGATTTTCACAGACATTTTCGAAACATACCGATCTTTCGAATCATCACCACTGCGCATTTCNTTCAAAGAATAAGGTCAGGCCAGCTAAATGCGGCCATGACTCTGTATCTTGCAAAACATGGGTGGGATGGTTTTACTTGAAACAAACTGAATCACCAGGAAAGCATTTCGGAAAATATCTTATAAAAACATAATGTACTGTCACAATTGAAAAAGTGCATGGACAGTTTAAACCTGTGTGAATAGTTTAAGTCCGCGCTTGTCTCACCGTAGTCCCTTTGGCGATGCGGTAACCGTTAAGCGTGACATCCTCAGTGGTTTTGTGGAAAACGCTCATGGGTACCAACGTCCGGTATCTTGTCACTTCCTCAATGAAGGCTGAACAGTATGGCATATCAGCTTTTACTGACATTGATGGTCGACCCTCTTGACCTGCATATATTTATTTCTCACGATAAATTCAGTCACACTTTTAAGCATTTGCTTAACAAATGACCTTTATTTTGGTCTTACAATAAATCAAGCTGCAAACCTTCTTTATTACCAGCTGAATTGGTGACAGGTAAATGTAAAGCACAGCTGAAAGCATTTTTTACAGTGGACGTAGTTACAGATCGAAACAGTTTTGCAACACGATTTCCTTTTACGGAAAACATGGGCTGACGTATTCACAATAAACAGTTCTTAAAAACACGCCCGACTACAGGTGCGTTTCTGAGGTTTTACTATAGGGGCACGGGTAGCCTAGTCCCAAATGACTTCCTCTAGAAAATACTATGTTTCAATGCATCTACAGTTTCTTTTTTTTCTTTGTTGAAATGCCTGAAATGAAGCAAGGGTAATGCAGCAAAAGTTTGCTTTAGGATGTAGACGAATTGAAAATAAATAAACATTTGGATTGTTTTTCGCTAGATGTCTAACAACGTTTTGTCGATGAGTGTTTCCAACACAAAAGCAGGTAATTATTTAAAATATTCGCTACAACAAGCTTGGTCTATCTTTTTCAACCACTCCCCAGTCTTGCAGTCAGCGATAGCTGGAAAATTGTTTTAATTCATTATATAAAAATACTGTACAGTATGTAAACTTTAGAGCAATGAAGCAGACATTAGTCAGTTAAGTTCTTGTTTGATACAGTTACCGAGCCTGAGGAGCAACGTATCTTTTTTAGTTTCTCAAATTATCTGTTATTAATTCTTACGCACAGCTTGACCGCGGCCTTTGTGAAAAATTGTTGCGTTTACAAATTAAAAGTGCGTCTAATTGTCAAATTAAGATACAGCGTATCTACTAAATAGGTTCTCGATAATTATATCGGAAAAATTATGTGTTCCACCTATCTTGAACAAAATTATTATGCAATCAAAGGAAAAGCTCTGATCCATAACAAAAAGAGAAAACCGAGTATCCAGCGAAAGACATTGTTTGCCATTGTTTTTTGGAAAAAATTGCAGTAATATGCACTACGTATTTGAAACGATTTTTCGTAGATCTGGTAGATAAATTTATCTATTTTACTTCAACGCTGAGTGGTGCGCTATTTCGTTTTTTAATATGGTAACGTTCTTGTCAAATGCAGGTTGAGAATTCCTTAAGTCAAAAAACTATGAAAAGTAGACCTTCTCCCTTGACATTCAGAAAAGCGAATAGCGATACAGGTTCTTTTTGAAAAAATGCACATTTTGTGTAATGAGGAATGTTTTTTAAGAGATGCACAAATGGTGCATTTTTAAAGAGATCCCTTTTTGCCACATTTGTTTTGGCACAGATGCCACATTTTTTGAGACATGAACCATTTGTCCTTTTTTAAGAGATGCACAGATGGTGTAATGAGGAATGCTCAGGTTCGGTTGCATTATACTCGCTTTTGTATTTCTTTTCAAGTTTCACGAGTGGTCTGGGACTCCCATCTCCGCTTGTTTGCGTTGGGTCAAGCAGCCACTTCCGTAGTGAGTGCCGCATCGACGGTAAGTCTAACTAACCATGAAAACAAGGCTGAACAGGGTACAGGTACGGTTTTCCAAGTTTGTGACCTGGTTTCAATGCATTATTGTTTGCGTATAAATCGTCACATCTACCTCAAACCACAGGTGCAATTCTACCTGAGCATACTAATAGCAGATTCTGGAAACCTCTGTAAATACTGAATCAAACGGAACTTCATCGGTGATTGTTAGAGTAAGTCAAACACGCATTGCAAAACCTGTGTGCAACCCCAAACAGCAGCAAAAAGATGGGGCTGGATGGTGTCGACTCCTCACCAAAAATATGAACACCTGCGTTTGTTGTAAAGCATTGCCTAGAGTGAGTTCCAGAACAAATGGCACATGTGATGCATAAACTTTGAAGGGAAATATCTGAAAAGTTGGCAAAAGTATTTTGTGATTTCGGTAGTAGCTGGTAGCTCCACGAAACTTTATTGTTAAGTCATGATGTATCAAATCGGTGCCTTAGTCTATTTCTGACGAGGAAATTAAACGAGATTTTGATATATTTGGAAAAGGCATCCATACCCATATTTTTTATAACCTCCTCGTAAACCTTTTGCTGAGCCTGTGGATGATGAAGGAAGCAAAGTATACACCATCGCAGAGTACTTGTGGTCGTTTCTGTTCCAGCTTCGAAAAGATCACGAACGTATTGAATGAGCTGAAGTTTCTGAGAACAAAACCGAAAAAACTTAGTTTATCAAGATGAAATCAAGAAAAATATAAGGGAACATCAATGTTCAAAGGATTGGTATACCTTACACCAGGGGTGTCAAACATACGGCCCGCGGGCCAAAACCGGCCCGTTGCGTGGTTGAATCCGGCCCGCAGGATGATTTTATAAAGTAAACACTTTCTCGTTTGCTTGAGAAGTTTATCCAGTTTTACTTCAACAACTGGTGATTAGATTTCAATTACTTAAAACCTTAGCGCAATTGCTTTTATTTCATTGTTTTTCTCATGTGAAAATTTCCTGTTTTCTGCATATTTCCTTTTGCATGTTCACACCGGCTTTAACTTTCAAACAAGTATGAACATGCAAAAGTTCAACTACTGTTGATAAAGTTTAACACTAGAACTCCCGGAAAAAATATACCTTGAGTTCCAGCGATGTCGATTTTGAAACCTTCGGAGTTCTAAATACAACTCTGAACGAAATTTACTTCGTAAAGTTTGAGATGGCTAAGTCGAGGTGCTAAAGCGTTTTTTTTTTTTATTTACGTGAGGAAATTGAAAACTTTATGAAGAAAAAAGGCAAGCCAGTTTTAGGATTTCAATCCTCAGAATGGATGCAAGTCCTTGCCTTTATGGTGGATATTACACAGGACTTGAATAATCTAAACAAAATGTTGCAAGGCCGCAAAAGACTTGTCACACAGTATTATGACACCATACGTGCAGTCAAGTTGAAGTTGTCCTTGTGGAGCTTGTGGAGACACAACTTTCCGGTGATGACACAGCTCATTTCCTTGTCTAAAAAGTGTGCGTGCCACGGGACTGAATAGTGACTTGAATCAATAGAAAGATAAGATAACAGAGTTGTTGCAGGGGTTCAAGCAACGATTTCAGATTTTTGGCCAACTTAAGACGGATTTTCAAGTCTTTTGCTCGCCACTCACAGTAAACCCCTCTGATCTGGCCGTTGACTTGCAACTGGAAATAATTGACTTGCAGCGTGATTCAGATTTGAAGACCAAGTTTGCCTTGACGAGCTTGGACACATTCTATCAGTATCTTTTTCCAGGCTACCCCAAAGTGACATCCCTTGCGACAAAAGTTTTGTGCATGTTTGGGACGACATGTCTTTGTGAACAAGTGTTCTCTGTGATTAACATCAATAAAACAAAGCTGCGCTCAAGGCTCACACATACTGTACTTAAATGACATCCTGAAAGTGGCTGCTGCACAGGATTTGACACCTGATATTGATACACTAGTGAAAGCTAAAAGGTGCCTAGTTTCAGACGTAGGACAAAATGCTAACATGTTTAATGTGAACTGCTTCTTTGCGCCCTGAAGTATAGTTCTGCAGCAATGAGTGGTTACTGCGGAAGTATTTCAAGACACTGAACGCTTGCAACAGT
>JGI24158J21664_10008531_pt1 | contig 13641 bp, 6 predicted proteins | sample Ectturendosymbi3_FD_21664 | JGI IMG/M metagenome (IMG submission 21664) | reverse complement strand
CCGACCACTGGTGTGAAATCTCATGGGCGACTGTAATTGCCAGTTGTTCCTGATTATATACGGAAGAGGATTTTGGGTTGTACAGCAAAAATTCCTCATTGAACGTGAGAAGTCCCCAGTTCTCCATTGCTCCTGTGGGAAAACAAAACATAAAATCTGCAGTTTTGGTTTCTGGAAAAACTCGCTACATTAAAAATCGTTACATATTTTGCAAATATTTCCTCTAATTGAACAAACAAACATTTTACGACGTTAGGAAATGAGGCTAATGTGATGGATGCATTGTTGCTAAAATCACACCCCTGATTTGTTTTTGAAGGAATTGTTACAAAAGATGCTTTTAAAGAGTTCCATGACTTATTGTCTTGCGAGATCAGTTTAAATTCAGTTGAAGAAGTCTGGAACACTTATTTAGGATTTCCGTTCCAGCATCAAGTTTAAGTTACTGTGTAAGTGCTGGTTATTTTGTAATAACTGGTTTCCTTTCACCTGTATTGCAAGAACTGCAGCACACATGGTTCCCGTTTCGTACGTATATTATATATAAACCGCGCAAGAAGTATAACCGAATAAGCTGAGTTAATACATTGGAGCATAAAAGAAAATAATAAGAAAAGAAAATGACCCACGGTTCAAATTAAGGTTGCTTTTGTATAACTAATCATCGGATATGATTGGCATTTATTCCACAAATCAGTTTGATGGGTGGCATAGGCCTATTTGTTTATAAGTTGTATGTCTGGTCTGCTAAACGGAAAAGTTTTTTTTTAGCTTTCACCTCATTGGTCAGCAGTTGCAGGCAAAATGGCACATCATCACGTAGGGGTTTTACAGACCAAGGCAAAACTAGCCCGACTTTTTCCGTAGATGCGAGGTTCGCAACATAAAGTCACACGGCAGAATCGGTAAACAATAGAACACTTCGAGGGATTTATGACATTGATACACAGCATACACTTGCAGGCACCTTCAACATCACTATCACGCTAAAAATCTTCAGGAATCGCAAGCTGAAATCACATAAATTCCATTCGAATGTGTCTGCTCATTAGACCACATGCGAAAGATCTGACATTTCAAACTTACGAAAAACAACTTTACGTAAACCACACAGTATTGATCTTAGTATCTGCGTGTGTGTACGCTGTAGCAGACTCATGCAACACAGGGTTCGCGGGATAAACGTTTAATGGAAATGAAAACGAGACCAAAAACTGACCCTACCTCACTCACAAAAAAAGCTCAAATCTAAAACTTTCCAATTTTTAAAAATCGAAAGTAGAAGACTTTCCGCATCTTTAGAGGGTTTGAACAGCTCTCTAGCTCAAACAGCTCTGTAGTTTGAACAGCTCTCTAGCTCAGCTTTCTAGCTCACATTCCTTAAAATTTAAGGCTTAAAGGGTTAAAAATTTACGAACTGCAAAGCCACTGTAGCTGCTCTGACCTTGTACAATCATTGTGTGCCGATTGATAAAGCAATAGAGCTGTTCAAAGCCTCCAAAGAAGCAGAAAGTCTTGTACCCTCCATCCGGGCTCTTTTGGTTTTGAATTCCTTTGAAATTTCGGGCAGTTTTGGTTTGAATTGTTTAAGGTGTGACGTCACGACTGTACGAGGCCAGGATCCGTTTGATGACGTCATCACAGCCTGCGAAAAATGCAGGTGGAAAATTCCTTGTTTTTTCTTTTAAAATAAACTAGGCGAAAATCCGCGTCTCTAGAGCCATTGATTGGATTCTAGCGTTGCTGGTTGGCAAGTTCTGGCCCAAAAACGATGACTAATTATTTGATCTCGTTAAGGTAGCTATGTGCAACCTGCAGCCAAGTCGAAGGTTTTGTGCTGTCCAGTGTAGGTTTTGCTGTAGTAAAAGTATCCTATACATACTGACAACCTGTGCTTATTTTGATAATCTTGAATTTGACATTTTTGATGCAGGTGGTCCTCAGAAACACTTTATCACGTCTGCACTGCCATTGCACTTATGATTTGAAAGCGTTCAGTACATTAGCTTAAGGTAACTTTGGTTTGCTAAGATCAAAGTAAACCATTCAATGTGCGTCCCTCATTAATATGTCATTGAAAGTGCGGCCCTGGTTAACCCTTTAACTCGCCAGTCGATAAAACTAGAAAGGTGTTCAAACCATCTATGGATGCGGCACGTCTTCTAGTTTCGATTTTTAAAAAATCATTCGATTTGGGTTTGTTTTTTCTCTTGATGACGTCACAAAGAGGGCATGTTTTTGAATTTTTGACCAAATTTACCTGGCCCTGGGCGCCAATCCAATGAGCCATTATTTGGCTCAAAATTTTGTTAGAAACTAGGCGATCATCCGCATCTTTAGAGCCCTTGATTGAACATCTAGCATGTCTGGAACCAGAAGTATGGCTCGAAAACTCCATTTTCCCCCCAAATCCAAAAATTGCCAAAAAAGCATGAGTCTCCCACTAACGGCTTGCTTGGCCAGCGATAAATTGCCAGTAGCTTATGCTAGAGAGCTATTCAAACCCTCGAAGGACTCGTGATGTAGTTTGGACTGAAAATAAACTTTTGAGATTTGGGTTTGAGGTTTTCGGTGGATGTCGTCAGGTTTGGGGTATGTTTTGCTTTGTTTTGGTTTTTCTTTTATGACGTCATCAATCAGACAATGAGCTGATATTGTGGNTCAAAGTTTGTTAGGATTTTAGGCTGTGATATGAGTCTTTAGAACCCTCGACTTCCTAGCGTTTCTGGTACCAAAGTTGGGGTTAAAAGACCCAAATTTATTCAGGAATTCCCTAGGGGTTATTGAAGATTTCTCTAATTAACTTCTGCTTTTTTGCCATAACTTTTGAACCAGAAACGCTAGAAAGTCCATCAAACCCTCTAAAGCCTCGTATTATAGCCTCCAATCCAAAAAAACTTTGAGCCACAAAATCGGCTCGATTGGTCAACTTCCAGGGGATGTTGACGTCATCCAAATGTAAACAAATATGCATAAACCTCCTCTCATTATGTAAACATCAGCAAAAAAACGATATCCGAAGCTTAAATTTATTTTCAGTCTAAACTACACGACTTCACGAGTCATTAGAGGGATTGAACAGCTCTCTAGCTCAAGCTGCTGGCGTGTCATGACCATATATCATATGGGTTTAATACAACCCAGGTTAGCGTTTGTGGTGGTAGAAATTTTCACCAAATCTTGGTTTGTGAGGCCATAATTTTGGCTCCAGATATGCTAGAAAGCCAATCCAGGGCTCTAATAAGTCGGAAGGTGGTCTAGTTTCCACTAAAAACTTGGAAGTGGCGCCCAGGGCCGGATAAAGATGACCAAAAAAACGCAATAACACCCCTGCTTATGACGTCCCTCCGAGAGAACCCCACACCCAAAACTGAAAATTTTTTTTCAGTCGGAACTAAAAGTCTTGCTGAATCCGTAGATGGTTCGAACACGTTTCTAGCTCTATCGACTGGCGGGTTATGGCTGAAATAGTCCGTGTCAATACATTGGCTTCTGCGGTCCTTCAGCGGTCCCTAAAGGGTTAGAGAAAACGTTTTTTTTATCTCGCCATACCTTAATGCAGCTATGTCCAAAACAAATGGCTCACTGAGCCAAACATTATGCCACTATCCTAAAAAAGCGACTTTCGGGATGCATGCCAGGGTTTTTAACGATGTTAGTTTGAGGAGCAGAATGGCGAAGCTGATGAAAATGATTTGGTTGCACTCACGGACGCTGTTGTTTCACATCAGTTTTTCCTGGATTTCATCGATCAAGGTGCTGAAATCGCCAAATGCCCAATTGATGGTTTAAGGAACAACAAGTACATGTATCATGACTTCTTAGAAAAAACAAAGCATCTCTATCTGCCCTGTTGCCTCTCGTGGACAAGTGTTTCACTAGTTACATATAAAGTCGTGTGTGAATTAAGTGTATGTCTGTATCAAAAGTAACTCTCAAAGGAATAATCATAATTCCCCTTCCGTCTCACTTCTAAGCAATATTGGACGGCATGGACAAACGCAAGTTTTTAAGGAGTACACTGAATAATTTGAGTCCATCAGCCAACACCCTCTTCGCGAAAGTAAGAGCAAATATGCAACCTTGAAGTTAGTTTATTTTGACTTCCTTTTTCTGGAGTACTTGCACCAAGAGATTATATACATTTTTTGGCTTGCAGGCGTTGGTCTCAAGGGAAAATGGAAAAGTCGCAACAAGAATTAAAACGGACAAAGTTGAGAAAAAGAAGATTTAAAAGTCTTGCGGAAATTGCCGTGGTGTATCATGATATTAGCAAATCACTTTTATTACATAAGAAGACGGTTTCAGGAAAAAAACAAAGAAAAGCAATATGTGAGCAACAACAACGCTTTTGCAATAAAAACATCTATGTTGTTTCGTTAGGTATTTTGTTTTTGCAGAAAAAAGGAAAGTGGAATGTGGCGATGTTGCTGAAGAGCATTGGGCCAAGCGAAGATGCAAACGAGATGGCCTTAACAAAAGCATTGGCATTTACTTGCAGCCACAACAAAAGTCGCTGCGGCACAGCAACCAAAACAGCAAGTAAGACAAATTTTATGTTGATTTTTGGTTGTTTGGCGCCGGAGGAAAAAATAGGTGGGGTCAGTTTTTGATTTCGTTCTCCCTTCAATTAAAAGTTTATCCCACGATCTTTATGTTGCACGAATCTACTACAGCGTACAAACACATATATACCAAGATAAATGCTGTGTGTTTTGCGGAAAATATTGAAATATCAAGTCAAACATGACGACCTTCAGAGCGACATTATGGCTGACCGGATGAGCAAATAGGTAGGGTTAGTTTTTGGTCTCGTATTCCCTTTCATTAAAGTTAGCCCGCGATATTTGTGTTGCATGAATCTGCCAAAGCGTACAAACACGTAGACACCAAAGTCAGTGCAGTGTGGTTTACGGAAAGTTGTTTTTTCATAAGTTTAAAATGTCCGATCTTTCGCATATGGTCATGTGAGTGGACATTTTCAAACGGAATTTACGTGACTTCAACATGCGATTCCTGAAAATGTTTAGCGCGATAGTGATGTTGAAGGTGTCTGCAAGTGTATCAATGTCATAAATCCCAAGAAGTTTTATTTTGTTTACCGATTCTGCCGTGTAACTTTATGTTACGAATCTCGCATCTACTGAAAAAGTCGGGCTGGAAAAGTCGGGCTAGTTTTGCCTTGGTGTGTTACATGCGCTAGTTATGTACATCGCCTTAAATTACTGTGGCGCGTACAAACGAAAGATGTTAATTCGGGGTATTAAACTAAAAAAAGCCAGAAGTAAAAATAGAGATGCCCAAGCCCATCTAGACCATTGCACTGATGCGAGGCTGCACTATTCCTGTATGGGAAAAGTGAATTTCGATCTTTCGCTTGTGGTGTCCATCATAGTGCCTTGCTACTGTTGAGCACCACATACACGGAGACTACCTTTTTCGCATATAGCTCCATCTCTCGGCTGACACAGTTATCATATTTACGAAAAGGCAGTATAGTTCTATTTCTGTAATGGAAAATCCTGCAGAAGTCAAAATTGAGCTTCTACAGCGTTAATTTAGTATCAAGGATTTGGTGATTCATGGAGGCATGCTTATAGTGTTGCAGTCCCTTAGAGGGTTTGAATTCAAAACGACACAGCATCTACGCGCAAAGTCACCCACTACGACATCAAGAAGCAATGGAGCTCACCCGACGAGGTCACTCTATTACCACTTAATTGCTATGCTGTATATACTGTACGTGCTATTCTCAGCGCGTTTCCATTTGTGGTGCGTCACGCTCTGGTGGTTCATGTGACTAAAGCTGTATGCACACGGCATGCGTCCCATCCGTTTTTTGAGCGCAAGCGTCTTATTTCGTGACGTCACGTCCTTTTCTGATGCGTTTGGTACGGTCTGCATTCGAGTAGAACCGGTTTCTATATTGACAGATCAGACTCACTTTTCTGACTCACTTCTACTCGAACGCGGACCTGATCTGTCAATATAGAAACCGGTTCTACTCGAATGCAGACCATACCAGACGAATCAGAAAAGGACGTGACGTCACGAAATCAGACGCATGCGCCCAAAAAGCGCAGACGCATGCCGTGTGCATCCAGATTGACCGGCACAACAGCAAGAGACATCTGATGGAGCAACTTTTCAAGCAGTTGTACCTGAGTATAAATCAGGAATGGCGACAAGGTCCATCTTCGGTAGAGGAAATGGTATTTTGAACAAATCATAGTAAAACGCCAGTGACTGAAGTGCAACTTCGAGGGCGAAACCCAGTTCTTTCGTCTTACCGGGCGAGGAGTACATTGTCACCTGCAGACAAAGATTTGCAGCCGTTTTTCGACGTCAAGCATGGAAGCTTTTGCAGCAATCCGGTTAGTGTATTTACAAACTGTGTATGTGGCGAAATATTTGTTTGTTTCTAGATGCAGAACAAGCAGAGTAGTATTGCTCCGTCATAGCGCATCATCGTCATGACGCATCAATATACGTTATGTGAGGGTCTGCTCCTAAAATGAGGCCTACGATGACCTACAGTACCTACTTAATGCACGCAATGTAAACAAATAAGTGAGAGGTATCAAAGTTTGTTCTAATCGATAGATGTTAACTTTTGTTAGAGGCAACTCGCACTTATGCTAATCAATCGGTTAAGCAACGTCAAAACCAGTTTTGGAGGGTAAAAAGTTTTAATTAGTTAACTGAAAGAAATACAGACAATTGCCCAATCCCATGGGATTTTATGTTGTTTTCGATTAACCTGCCGCAGCAATCCAACTCATTTTCACGACTTTCACATCAGCAACATGACTGTTCTCAAAAGGCCAGCTGAAACTGTAAAGAAAGTATAAAATTGTGTGAAGAACAAAGTAAAGCACAGCCGACCATGGTAAGCTTCTAAGAGCATTTATCAAAAACATAGCATTTAAGAAAACGTATCTGCAAATATCATTGAAGAAGGCTTTAGTTTACCCAACTAATGAGCAGTGACTTGCTTATACAGTAAACTTATTTTTCCAATTTAGGAGTGTGATGTAAGAAAATGATTCAATTGGACTTCCGCAGTAGGAGTCGGACAAAAAATCCGACTCGGACTCCACCAAAAAACCTCTGACTCCTTACGACTCCGGCTCCGGATCCCACTCCGCAACCCTGATGAACACAGCGCACTTTGCTCTTGGCGGGCTGCATTAAGCCCGCGGCCACGGGTATGGGTTTGACATTTGCGTTTTATAAGTACAGCATTCTTTGGATTTACAGTACTCTGGGTCACGTAATGGAGAAATCGACCAAACGTTTGCGCCCTGGTCAAACAAAAGCCACCACCAACGATACTAACCAATGGCAGTACTATATCCTATAGCGAAAATGAAATAGGTTAGATTTGCGCAGCCCGTTTTGTGAGCAAGTAAATAAACAAATTATTTCATTTATCGTAATGGTTTATTGTTTCATATGACTCAGCTAATAAGCAGAAGCAATACAAAAAGCCATCGCACTAGGTAAACCAACCGTCAGTGAACATTAGAGCAATTAAATATAATGGCATAATAGCTGATCAGTGTAAACAAGCAGTGGTACTGTGTCATACAGCATTGGCGAAGGGACCATGGCGGTCATCTAGTCAACCACCCCTCTTTATCACTTTTTGAAAAGTGTTGAAACACAATGGTTGGAGATTAAATAAGCACAGTTAAAAAAACAAAACAAACAAACACGAGTACGGTGAAGAAAATGTACAGATGAAAGAGCATGCCTATGTGCACAGATGAGTGAATAGAAATTGGGTGAAGGAATTTGGTGTGGTTAAGAAGATGTTTGAACAAAATGCAAACATAAAAAAGGGAAAAAGTAACAAAAACTAATTAATGAGGCACAAAAGAAAAACAAAGCAAGACAGAAAAAAACTATGGAGTGCACTTTCATGCCGGAAAAAATGTGATAAGCACAGGAAAGAAAAAAAAACTAAAACGTAAATTACAAAAAAGTAAACAGAATCACAAAATACTAGAACTCACAGTATTTTGCATTAGATAAGTGAAATGTTGCTAAAGTTCATATTTGTGTATCTTTTTCATATAGGGGGTGTTTCTTAAATTTGCACTGAAAATAAAAGTGGTTGAAGACTTATTATCGTCAGGTATTGACGACCACACTTTTGGGCCAACAAATATGGACAAAATTAATTAATCCAACGCGTGTGTGCGTTCTGACTACGGACGACATGTTAAACATTTGGTGTAGATTTTTTTTACAAATTTATGTGATTTCGAGTTGTCTTGTGCAGGAACCAGATTTTGCGTCAGCATCACCAATCACTTGATTCAGGCATTGATCCGCGCGGAAACAGAGAAAGGAGCAACGCGCAAGAGGATCAGAAACATTTCAGAGACAACTGTAAACAGTAAAGAATCAATAGATCTAAGTGATCTTGCTACAGATTGGAATGAGTAGACTTTGAAATTGTGGAATGCACAATTTAGACCAGGGGTTCCCAACCTGGAGTTAAAGTACCCCCAGGGGTACATTTGCCTATCTCAGGGGATACATTTGTTGTACAGCAGCAGCATAACAAGTTTGGGTCATAAAAACGGACTCAACCTTTATGCTTCTAAAAATCTAAAAGTTATAATAAAATTTAGTGGATTTTGCTATTTTTTAGCCTTAGAGATTGCAAGCGAATTGGAACATACTGTATTTCAACGATGTAGCTTCATCGTAGGCTATGCAATAGTGAAGATAGCTAAAAATTGATCGAAATGATACTATACAAGGAGACAACAGAACTTACATAAAATACGAACATTCGGAAAGTAGTGCCTGCCTGTCTGACGTTGCATTGAAATTTGCATTGAAATGCATTGAAATTAACGCAAGTGACTAGCAATATAACTGGTTAGTTTACTGGGGGTAGCTAAAATAAAACCAAACTTGCCCACAAGCCAACATGCTGGCAGCGTTCTCTTTGACCACAGGCAGGGCAGGCGCTGGTNGAATCATTGGCGCTCCCTGGGATCACTAGAAATAAACACGTTTTTTGCAAGGCCGTTCACAAAAGGGGCAACGGANTTGCTATACACACCATTGGTTTCAATTGCGACTGATTGAAAGCAATAATTGTTAAGGAGGTCATTGTAATTTTAGCATGTTGCAACCTCAGCTTCTATTGCTGCAATGCCTGCCTGAATAGCGCTGTTTTTTTGTTGGCACTGAGCAAAGGTGTCCACAGCTATCGCATACCATACGAGGCACTGGTGGATTAGGGTTGGGGGGAGTGAGGGAAGGCTGAAAAGGAGCCCTCTGATGACGTCATCATACTCAGACAACCGCAATGAGACCTTTTGATCAAGCCTAGGAAGGACATTTGTGGGGTCATCCAAGAGTATGTTCCTGAGACTGTATGGCATGACTGACATATCAGAAAATGCAAAAGGGCAATCATGCACAACTTTAAGAACATTGAAAGTTGGGAAGACAAGTCTGGCGACACATAACAGTTGAGCGATAGCATCGCCACCAACCTCGGGTTTTACAGGTGCTGTCGAGGTCCCCTTTGAAAGCTGAGAGTACTTACACATTGCAGTTTTGTTGGGGGTCACTTTGAAAGCACGGCACTTACACATTACAGTTGCCATTGGGGCCCTTTAAGAACAGAGAGTACTTATGCAATACAACTGCTACTGGGGCCTCATTTGAAAGCGGAGTACTTACACCTTACTGTTGCTACTGGGGCCCCCCTTACAACAGAGTAGTCACACATTTGCAGTTGCTGTTTGGGGCGCCTTTGAAAGCTGAGTACCTGCACATTGCAGTTGCTGTATGGAGCCCTTTGAAAGCAGAGTAGTACTTAGCACATTACAATTGCTGTTGGAGGCCCTTTGAAGGCAGAGTACTTACACACTACAATTACTGTTGTGGGCCTTTTGAAGGCAGTGTACTTACACACTACAATTGCTGTTGAGGGGCCTTTTGAAAGCAGGGAACCTACTTTTGATCTGCTTCGGAGCATATTATATGAGTGGGTAATACGTTTTTCACCACAAAAACGCGCAATTTACGCGCAAAACACGTCGAGGGGAGCCCCTGAAAAGGGAGGGGCGAGGCAAGTGTCTCGCTCGCCTCCCCTTAAACACACCACTGATACTGGGTTTAGACCTCTTTACCCAGGGCCCAAAGTCAATCCATCAGGCTTCCTGACATCCCCTTTCAAGCCGACAGGCTCCAAGGTTGAGGGGAGATTAATGCGAGTAAATAGCCTTTCGAGAATGGAGTTGATGACTGAATGTCTGGCGAAGCGGCTAGCAATTCTGGAGCAGGAGAATCCATGGATCCCTGCCTTATCAACAGTTTTACCATAGCGGCATTCCGTGCTTACAAATATTTTGGCAAGAGTTCGGAGGGCAAATGCTATACGGAGCTCATCAGCGCTGAGTAGGTTTCTAACATTGGCAATTCTGGCCAGGCAGCAATGAGGCTCTTCTGTGCAGCCAGTCGCCGACATTTGTCCCAAGGACTACGGGCGCTGAGCAGGGCACTGAGATAATCTCTGCAGTCATGGTCATCCCAGGATGATTGTATTTCTTTTGTAGTGGTAATGAATAATGATGTTCGGACCAAGTGTCTCGTTTACTTCACCACGAGGGGCTTCCTTTTTACGAGAGGGAAGTGAACTGTTGACGAGGCCCTTACAGACATGAGACGATGACAGGAAACATGGCAGCGACAGGTCTGTAGCGGAACGGAGCCCAAGGCCTCCGTGTCGAATTGGTAGGGACGCTTATGACCAGTTTCGTTTCCAAAAGTCACATTGCATTTTTTTTCTATTTTGTTTTTTATAGTGGTGTCAAATCCTCCAGTTCCTCTTTGCACTTGAAGCATGTGACACTGTGCAGCAAACGTATTGGTTTGGAGATTGAGAGGGAATGCTTTAAGACGTTCCGGCTGGCGACGGGTCTGCATCTATCATCAAGGTACTAAATGGTTGACAGATTTTGTTGTTTCAGCTCAGCCGTTTTGTCAAAAAAATTGGGGGTACATGCTCGTCTGACGAAATGCTGAAGGGGTACATGATCAGGAAAAGGTTGGGAACCCCTGATGTAGACCAAACTGTTCTTTCAAACGATGCAAGCTCGAAATTATAAACAATAAAAACAATCAAAACTGTTTGCAAAGTGACATCGTTATTATACGTGTTTATTGGACATTGTTTGGATGAACTATTCTGTGTTTTCACTTGTACATGTGCATTTACTAATTACTTGTACTTTAACTACAAAGTTGTTTTCTCTCTAGTGCTGCAACAGTAAAAGGTTGCAGGAACAACGCGCTAAAAGCAACGCCACACAATGTAACCTCTGGTCGTCGGCAGTTCACAACCGTCGTGAATGTTGGAATTCCCCAGTGAGGAAAACTGTTGGCACGATCCACGACAAAACTTCCAATGTGGAACTTGTGTGTTCTGGGCGCGATTCGACCAATGGAAATATGTGACGAAACCACCCCAGGCTCAAAATTTCTATCTAAATCAATGAAATAGTGATGCGGCGATTGCTGGCTACGCGGCAGTGGCTATCGCTTAGAATTATCAAGAAAGGGCCAACACTTTCTTTTACCGTACCAAAAAGCGTTTCGCTGTCAAATTGAAATATGATTTAATGCGCCATAACAAAATGCTGCCGAAAATTTTCGTTGCTCTTGCAATAGCTCTCGTGCTTAAATTTCTGTCAAACTAAAGTAACACTCGAAACTGTTTAAACACGATAACTGTCTCACGTCTGTCCAGTGTTCCAATAAATGCTTTTCGAAAATTATGACAAGGCGACCGCAACACTTGCTTTTTTGTTCAAGTGTTTTTTCGAAATTTTTTCGAAAGGGCAACTGTGAAAACCCAACCTCTTAATCACCCACCTTCACTCCGTCCTTGCTTTTTTTGCTGATACTCTCAAAATCGGAAACCAGGAACGCCACGAGATAGGAGCTCATGCGGACCGAAGTCTCGAACTCGTCGATTTCCAACCCGTTGTTCCCGTAGGCCCTGGTCGACTTGCGCGGCATGTTGAAGAGAGTGAAGTAGATCTTCTCTCGAACCATTGACAATGAAAAGTTCGCCTGAAATCAATGCGCGTCAACAAACGCTCTCCAGTCAGCAGTTGCTTAGCTGGCAGTTTAGTTGCAGTAGCAAGAAAAAACTCAGTGGACCTTCTTGACGCAAATGCAACGAGATTATAAGTTTCGATTAATCATATTATCGAAACAAGATGTACCTTTAAAATGGGAAAAATCAATAAGTTGGAAATCTTTTCAAATCTCCAGCTGGCAATGAAGGCAAGTTGGTGAAGCCCTATNGGAACGACAGTAATTTACCAACGAAAGAGCGAATCCAGTTGGGTTCTTGTAAAAAAAAAAACGACCCAAAAAAAACACCCGGGTTTTTATAAACAAAGCCCACTTAAAAAACACCAAAAAAACACTCTACTTTTCCTTTGAAAAATCTACTAAGCATTAAAAAATAAACTNAGCAGGACGCTTGTACAGATAACTGTAATGCTTTTTAAACAAACAAAACGAACAGCGACGAAATTTAAAAGGGCTTGANAAAAATAATATATCAAAANGTTTGAGTAAATTCTAATGGTTATCTTCTTCAGCTCTGCACAATCGGTACAATTTAACCAATTGGGTACATTTCTTTACCATCAATCTTGAATGGCATAACAGGTAACACAAGTTATTTGTGTAATTCTAAAAATAGTGATATTGCATGATGGAATAAAAACAATTTTTTTCTGTTTTAATTAAAAAAGGACAAAAAAAATAACAAAATCTTGTTTCTTTTCAGAACAGCAAAAAAAAGTTGTTTTTTTCAAAAAAATAACAAAGAAAACAGGTGCGTTGTCTTTTTTTGAAAAAAAAACGGGTTTTTCTCAATCCTGGAATCCAGCAGTCTCGAACGCTGTTCATAGCGAAGCAGTCGTGCGCCTTGATCCGCACGCAAATAGAACTACTAAGCGCCGTCTGAACAACCTCAAAACCTTTTCACAAACAGACTCACCTTAAAACTTGGTTCATCAAAGCACGGGAACGCTCTGCGCGCATACAGGGGCTCCATCTGCGTAGTGCCAATCACCATCTGGCTGCCATCCGGTTTTGTGTAATGGCTCAGATAGAAGCCGAACAACGAGTTCGTGAATTTGTACGAGAAGTGGATTGTTAGTTGGTAAGCTTTGCCTGCAACCAGCGGTTTGCTGAACTGGAAGGCAACGACTTCATTTTTCAAGCAGTGAAGGATCTGATTCGGTGCAACTGTGTGACCGAGGCCGTGCAATGCTGCCAGTTTGACTTGACCCAATTTAACGTCCGGACCAACGTGCAGGACAATGATGCTCGTCTTTTGACGCACTTGCAAGTTGATTGTGACGTCACCTTGACAGGCTTTTGTCGTGAAATTAGGATGCAGGAAGATGTGATACAACTCCGGTACAATCCATGTAGGCAATCTGCGCGTATTGCAGTGTTAAAGGAAGAAAGCGAAGTCTATTTCTGGTGTGTTTGCGGCACGGACGACAAGGCTGAAAACAATGGTTCAGTTCGAATCAGATTTGTGGAATAGGATGGTTGATAAAGTATGCATCGACTTCACTT
>JGI24158J21664_10008530_pt1 | contig 13641 bp, 9 predicted proteins | sample Ectturendosymbi3_FD_21664 | JGI IMG/M metagenome (IMG submission 21664) | reverse complement strand
AGCTCAAAAACAGCAGTTGTTAACATAGAAGCATTCAGGCATTTGATAATGTCTCAGCAGGGAAAAAGGAAAACTAAAAGTTTGCTGGAATTCCACACATAACAAAAAATTGAAAATTTTTATGCGTACTCTATGAGCATTCTCAATTCTTGTGTAGTTTAGCAAGATTCGATCTTGCAAACCGGGGTGTGCGCCAGCCAGTCCATCCGCACATTGTCTATGCTCGACTGCTCGTATTCGACAAGACATTAGCACAGCCTCATTTTGCCGTTGTAAATTGCTCTGACACATTGATGAGTGTGTTTTACTCCCTGTTTTAACACGCAACTTGATGTTTTTGCAGTTATGAACGCTGTGTCGTAGCGTTGAGTTTATTTTCCTCCGATATTCCAACTTGGACCGCTGATATATTCAGTTCAATGACACATAAAATCAGGGGAGTGCGTGTAGAAAGAATCTGACTATTATGTCAACAAATTTCGTAATAACGTTGGTTTGAAAACATGAATATGACGTCAAATTGTGACGTAACAAAGAACGCACACCAAATACAAATGACCACTATATGCCGCTGAATGAAAACCCTCCCCATGAAAATTTTCTGCGTACGCTACTGTTTGACTTTCGATAACTTGTTACAACTGGTAAGTCGACTTGGTTCGCAAAATAAATCCGCTCCGATCGACTAGTAAATGGTTGTTTCTATGTAATGGAATTGCTTTACAAAAGAATGTGAATCGATGTTAAAGTGTTTTAACGATTCTACGGTTTTCCTGACAGTAAAAGCACTCATTTTTCAGGGTTTGCAAAAGTGTGTTGAAGTTTTGAAGAGATCCCACTATACATTAGGCATATGTACCAACTTCTGTCAATTTTCAAACTTGGTTTATTTCTACTTACCGCTACTGGTAACCTAAGCCAAATAGTTTCATCTTTAAATTGCAAAACAACATCAAACGCTTATGAAATTCCAGCAGAGTTTTCCAAACTCTCCGCTAAAATTTCATTGTCATAGTAATATTTCATCTTCATGGTAACTTTGATTTATTGTATTTGTTGACCTTGTGTTTGAGCCAAATTATTTATTTAGGTATTTGGCACAAACACAAGGTTCACATCACATTAGTTAGAACACAAGGGTGCTAAAGTACGAACGCACAATTCATCACTTGGTAGGTTTTAGTTGGAACACGTGGTCAAGACTGAAGGGATACAAACAATGAAACAAAGCATCAGTAGTGACTGCAGTTGGGCATCGTCATGCAGAAGCGTTGCATAGTGGGAGTAGAGTTGATTTTTTTGGTGATAATTAGTGTTCCAGTAAGAAAAACAAATTAGTGCAAGGACGCCAGGTCCATAAAGGAACCTGATGATTATCGAGTCGACGCTCCTCAGCAGTTGAATTAGCTTTGCTACTGTCCAGTTTCAACTCGTGTGATAATGTATATACGTGGGAAAGAGCTGCCAGATATCGACACAGTTGCGCAGGGGGTGCCGGTCGCAACCGCCCTCTCGGTGGGTCAGGTACTAGATCCACAAGAATCTAAGCTTGGCAGAGAAAGTTTAACTCAGATATTTCTGAAACGTATTAAACAATTGAAGTGAGCAGATTAAAACAGTTTGATAAAGATGCACATCTCTGAACAAAAGCATACACGTTTTCCGAATCAAGGCATCAAATATCTTGACGAAATAAGTTACTTGATGTGGGCGAACAGTTACTTTCCTGGTGATATAATCCAGAATTCGATAGGCATTGTTGTAGGCAACGCGAAAGCGTTTAATTAAAACCAGTGTTTGGAGCCCCAGAGGTCCACAGACAGATTTTTAGGGGTCCATGACCTTTGTATGTATGAGGTGAAAGCAAAATAGCGAAATACCAAACTACCCGCCTTGGTGATCTAGTTTACAAAAGACAACGAATCGAGCGCAGCTCTAGAATCCAGGCTACAGGGCAACAAAAGATCTGGTTCATGTGAATCACCACATGTTTATTCACTTTATCAATGGTATGCAATTTGCAATTGTCCCGCCCTTAGCAACGCTTTTTACACACAATACAATTCGTTAGGCATTTCAATTGTTATGCAACAATGTCAATTTGTTACGTTCCATGAAACATTAATGATTTTTGTCTCGCAAACCGGATGATAGCCTTATCTAGTAGAGACTACTTGTACGCAACAGTTAACTATTTTTGTTAGGGGATCCACAGCTTTCAGCCAAATCGTCAAAAGGATCCATGAGACGTCAAAAGGATCCAAGGTTGGGAACCACTGTGTTAGACTTGATCCACAATTTGAAAAGCATACGTTGGCAAGTAATAAGCACTAAACAGAGTGTTTTCAACTGCAGTAGAGCAATAAGCAAAAATGCTTCAAAGAGTTTGGAGAGATTTGAAACCACTTCCAAATTTGGAAACTACTTTGGAACTACTTCCAAATCTCCTGATTTGGTGAATGTACAACAAAATCCATTCTTCCAAACCACTCCAAAGTAAGCCTGTATAGATATTTGATTTACAGCCGATTGTACTCTTTTTTCTCGTGCAGTAATTGCATTTTAGGCACTAAGCAACATGCTTTTCGCACTACTCTTCATACTGAATTGAAATTGTTGCCTTCTACTGTATGATGTCATAATTTGCAACACAAATGACAAACTCTACTAACATGTACATTGCTCCTAAATTTGAGCAAAGGTTTTGATTGTATTTATCATAATGTCCTACTTCACAAATTGTTTTATGGAGTAAGAGGAATACCATTAAAACTTCTTGCTTCCCACTTAAGCAACCGGATTCACTATACTGGAATATCAGATACTAAACCGTTTTCCACAAACACAACATGAGGTGCTCCGCATGGATTTGTTCTGGGGTTTTACTATTTCTTCTGTATAATAATGATAATGCTAAAGCCTCCAACTTTAAGAACGTTGATACGTTCATAGTATCCATCTTCAAATTTCAGGAGAAAACAATAAAATCTGCATAAACTTGCAAATGATGAACCGGAAAGATTGACCACGGATTCGTGCTAAAAAATTATACCGCAATTATTCCAGAAGTCATTTCATGCTAACAATAAACGTTTTCTGTGTACATGTATTTTAATGCAAACAATATTAAAATAATATGACCTAAATATCTTCGCGTTTTTATTAATGTAAAGTGAATTGGAAGCCCTAAATGGACAAGTTGGTTGCCCACACTTTAAAGTAAATCATGTAGAGTTTTCAATTTGAAACACTACGATAACATTTCTGTGCTCAAATTTGTTCACGTTGCTCTTTTTCAGTTTTGTCTGGCTTACTCAATAGTCAATACTTGAAGAAAAATCAAGAAAATTATTTCACTTCCTCAAATTAGATTGCGGAATACGTCTAGAGGTCTGGAAAAACTCCTTATAAGTGTTATTAGCGATTCTAAGTACCGAATTTAAAAAATTCCGGGATCATTTACATCAACGGTGCACAACCTGCGGCTTTCGATAATGACATTTGCGGCCGTTCACATGTAATTTCACATATAAGATTTGACGGTCGTGCTGGCGTATATTGAAGCAAAACAAACGCGAGGCAAGAAAATCACTCGACACGATGCGTAACAATCTGGGTGGTGATGTCACAAAGAGTTATAGAATGAATACGCAATTTATGTTTGAATGTGTTCTGTGTTGGTTGACACTTGGCAGTATCTCATGAATATAGCCCGAACTCATTGGCGGCCGTACTGCATATAAATAAAAGTAATGCGGCCGGCAGTAGCAAAACGTTGTACACCGCTGATTGACATAAACAATTGTCAAATTTATGCATAATTTTAATAACCGTGAAAGGGTTGAACACTTTGACAATTACTTTTTTATGATTGTATCAGTTCACAATGATAAAATAAGGCTTGCTAATTCGCAAAAATGTTATTTAACCATAATGGAAATATCTCTGTGTCACCTTTCTTTGATGTATATTCGTCATAAATTGTCTTCTCAAATTCATGAAATTTTTATTTGAAACAACACAAAAACATCTTGTTCTCTTACCAATGTCTTTTGATTTTTTTATCACATGCTTTGTTGCTTTCCATTTTCATCATATTTCCATCAATTGTATTTTTTTGCTATTTTTTTAATGTAGTGCCAGTTCTTCCTGTAATATCCTTCACCCCTCTAAGTACTCACCCCTTCCTACCTGAAAATAAGCATGCCCACGGAATTTTTTGTTTTTCTCTGATGTTGTGCTTTGTTACTAACTTCTGTTTGATGTCCAAATTATTGCGCTATGTCACTTCATTTTTTTCTTCATTTGAAACGACTTCAATTTAGTATCGGTTTAAACCAATGGTAGAGTGGTCAGAGTTGTTGACCATAAGAAAGAAAGAAAACAGCTTTTGAAGAAAAGTTCGACTTTTTTTAACTGTTTCAACATATTGTCAACAAACCCGACGAGAATTAATCATAACGCATTGGCTACTTTCACCAATAGTTTAATGGTATGAATCAGGAAGAAAGAAAACATCGTTCACAAAATAACACAATACCAGTTTACAGACAATCACAATGCCAAGGTTTGCTGCAAGCTTTCATGGAATCAGCCGGCTGGGCACTGCTTTCATCACTTTGCGATGATTAAAACTAGAGATGTACGGCCTGTCAGATTTTGCGATCCAGATCCATATTCCTGAATTTTTGAAACTCATTCAAGTCCAAACACAGGCAAAAATTTAAAAAAATGCAAAACCCAAGTACAGTGGCGCAATTGATGGGGCCGAAAGGGCAAATCGACCCCCTGGAAAGCTAAATGTAAAAACCGGCTCCGCTTAGTTTATATTTCGATTTTAGTATTCTTTTGGTTTTCAGTAGGTTGTTGATTATTTTGCGTTTTTCGGAGTATTTTCCGATGATTTAAGGTTTTAGTATATCCAACCACATCCGGAATCACCTCCATTTCTCAAGTTATTTTTTCTGAATGTCGGCTGATGGGCCCCTACAGTGGCCAATGGGCCCTATTCAGCTACGTTTCCCGCTTGGCTCAAACCTCTAGTTACGCCACTGCCCAAAGCCAAACAATCAACAAAATGCAGCTCATTACGTAACTCAGCCCAAATCCGCTCCTGATCCTAAATTTTTGAAGCAATTTATAGTCCAGATCATGTCCCACTCCATAAAATCGTTACTAGTCCAGACCCAGTCCAATCTAAGTCTAGCACAATGCTCATCTATGATTCAAACTTGCACATATCTGTATTCAAGTAATTGGTCTCCAGAAAGGCAAGCGGGTGAATCTATCAGCACGCTTTTCGATTTCACGTAACATTACGAATCCTCAATCCTTAAATCTTTACGGGAGAGATGGGCCTGCGGTCGCGGGCGAAATGCTGCCTGCGTGAACATTTATTATGGTCTGCAGAAGAACTTTCATTACCCAAGTTAGAACACAAAAACTCCATGACAAGCAGATACGAAGACAGTAAGTTCAGAGACGATTCTCGCTTAATGACATAGGGTTTCCCAAAGGTAGATTACAAAATGAAATTAATTAATTTTTGCGGCCCGTCAGCGATAATTCACAATTCATGTTGCCTGTGATAGTAAATCGGTTCCCCATCGATGTTTTGCGGTCGAATGCATGAGCGCCTGGAAGCAAAATTTTCTTTCATTTTTCAGTGATGCAGCAATGAAAATTTGTCGGACATGACGAGAAATTTGGAAAAGTTTCTCTAAAAATGATGAAAATGTAGCAAAATCAAGAAGTTGTTTTTTAAATTAAAAAATCTAAAAAAGATTTTTTAAAATTTTGTTACATTATTTTTTTCCTTTAAAAAATCTTTGGACATCATGTTTCCGTAACTGTTTGCCACATCACAAAATAGATTTGTTTTGTTTCCGTTCAAATTCATACTAGATACAGGAACATGTGTAACTATATGTCAACCCAGAGTAACATAATTTCAAGTTCAGAATTAAAATATGACCAAAACGTATGCCATTCCACAGAGTCCCTGGTAAGGTTGTCAAAGTCTTCACAATGGAGCTTCTTCTTGACGCTCCAAAAACGCACATCAACAAGCCTCGCCAAAATCTAACCGAAAAGTGTTTGTGATATTGATCTTAAACTAAAATGAGGCTGTTTTCTACTTGCTTATGTACAGGAGCATTCTCCTACCACAAACAAGCACATTTGCGCATTAGGCAAGCGTCATTTTCTGAATCACACGGGTGCAGACAGATAAAAGCGCAATTCCAGGTTAGTCGCCCCATGCATATTTGATGAATGCTACGGTCCAAGGCTGTTTTGCGAGCGCTGTTTCAAAACTTGCGAAAGATTTTCTTCAACCTGTAATTACGAACTTCGTCGCGTTCACGAATAAAAATACGTCAATGCTCTAGAAGTCTCTATAAAAACTCTATTTTTACAGCTCTGCAAACTAGCTACTTTTATAGAGATCAGCTCAATGCAGTGTTCACGTCAAGAACTGATCTCCCAGAAAAACAAATTCCACACACTTTTTTTCAAAACAAGTCATGTTGCTGAATCGTGTGGTTGCTGCTCAATTTGCTTTTCATACTTTTCACGGAACGTGAAGGCAACATTAAAGATGTTTTAATGAAAGCATTCAGAAAAAAACGTGATAAAAGCAAGGCAAAAACATGAAATAAACTTTTATCCTAAACACCAGCAAAAATTAGATCTTCGAAATGCAATTTGCGCTTCTTCTCTGATTGGAATAAAACAACAAACACAGAAGATAACATCAGGTAACACGATATTAAGAAAATCATACTTGTGTGTAAACCTAGCAGAAGTGATTTATAGCATTAGTGCTCCTGCATGAATCAAAGTGTAGAATAATAAGCCTCAGTGATGCGAAGAAATTGTGTTCGTGCTGATGATGAGCACAATGATGTTATGGCATTGACTTTGTTGCAGTATTGCAATCAAAAACGACGATCGAAATATTAAACAACATTAAACAAGGTGTTGAAAAACGAAAATGCTCGCTAAATATCGCGGAAAGAAAAATTTAAAACGTTTATTTTCGAAGTTGATTGCTTTGCACTTTTTAAAAACTACAGCACTTGTTCGTTTCATTACTGCGCAAATGGAAGAATCTAAACAAAAACGATTTAAACGAAAGAGCCTTCGCGTAACGACTTTTAACTTGCTGCAGAAAATTAAAGACACGACAATCGTAAAAAATTTCTAAACGTTTAGTTACTGAAGCAACGGTGTCCAACATGGAGGACTAAGATGTCATCAGAGTATGAAAAATATTTAGAAATTTTTTATATATCTGCAAGATGGTTTTTTAACTTCGAATGGCAATTTGACTGCTTTTATCACTGACGCTGACACAAGTATAACTTCAAATGTTTGAAAATTGCTATTTACATCATTCATGTTGCATGGCATAAAAATAAGCAATTCCTGTTCTTGCTGAAACGTTAAAGTCTGTGAGATATTTTTCTGTGGTGACGTTCTGGGCAAAACTGCACGGATACTTAATGAACAACACGAGAAAACTAATATGTTCTTTTCATATCCCGCGCATGTCGCAAAATATTGATTGACTACAAACTGTACACCTGTACCTGGATTTCTCAGCTCTAAACTCATGCGGGGCAAACAAAAGCTTTACAAATGCAATCACTCATGATCCATGACAACACTCGTCAATTTCCTGTGTGGTTCACATCAGGTAAGTTTCAAATCAGGGAAAGGTTCAAGTCCGGGAGAGTTCAAGTCCGGTAACAAAGAAAACGCAAGATGGACAACTTGTTGTTGCATAAAAAATGTAAGCAGTTGTAAATACAACGCTAAAATCTAGACGTTGCATTCGAGACATGCAGATATATTCCTTACGATTAAATAAACTTATGTCATTCTCCATGGCCCCTTCGCTGGCAAGCAAATAAAAACATCATCTTATGTAAATTAGAACACTGCACGGTTCGAAAAAGAGAGATAATGCTTTGGGGGAATGTCACAAACACAGCTAAAAATTTCATTAAGCCCAAAGGCTATACAAAACAGAAAATTTTGTCCTTTTTAACATGACATAATTATACCCGTTGATTTCAGTGAAGCGTCAAAAATCGAATTGCCTGATATTTCTACAACAATTCAAAACACGTGACCCGTTGTTTTCCATTCGGGCAATATTTTGTTGCAGGGGCCATTTTTAATTCTTCGGGAAATCAGATATGTCTGAAGTGTTAGTCTTAAAATAGGTGCATGTTCATTGTCATTGTCATTAAAACACGGCATTTTTTGTACGAATCGGTTTCACTTTAAGCAAATAAAGTTCCCGTTGAAACTCGCTAAAGTTTTGCATTCACAGCGCTCAGAAGCTTCATGGTTGAGGTAAATATGTATTAGTCATTGAAACGCCGCTAAATCAAATGTTTATTTGATGTGGTATTTCACCCTGATTGCAGTTTTGCATAAAAACCTACAAATAACAAATTCAGAGAAAAACAGCTGTAGGCTGAAAAAAGTATCACGCTTCACGTTTTTTACAATATTTTAAAAAGATCTTGGCGACAAACGGTTTTCTCCATTAAAAATGTACTTTGTCATTAATTAGACGATTAAAATTTGTTAAACCACATTATAATATTTAGAAACGTTTTGCTATTAGGTGTTGGTCTACTAAAGATTTATTCTGGAAATGCGAACTGAAATGTATAAAAAAACGACTTGTCATACCAACAGAATATAGTTACTGCTTCGCTGCATTGCTTAAAATAAGGGTCACCTGAGCAGGTTTAACAGATTTCCTGCGCTGTCGATGTGATCTATTTACATGTATTTACATAATTTACAGGCAAAAACTGAGCAGTATCTTGTTTGTTAACGTACTACGTCACATTCAGGAGTACATCAAATTATGCCTTTTCTACTCCCAGACTTTTGCGGTTTTATGCACCACTTAAAAGCCCTTAAGCGGCTCATTTTGTTAACATCGGTGACTGATAATCCTGTTGTTTTCGACATGTAGCATTAAGAACATTGTGCACTGATCAAGTTACTTTTAGTTATGACCAAAACAACTCACATCTTGTCGATAATTTTTCAATTGTAAACAGGAGGAAAACTCTTCTCGTCAAACGTATGTAAAATTCAATTCACGTAGCACGTCCGACAACCGTGTGTTTAAGAAAACAAGTGGCAAATGCTAGTACTACTATTAGTTTCACTTGCTAGTAAGCCTGACTCAACGATGCAACTTGAACTTAAACTTAAAAAACGTTGAAGGTATCAGAACGATTAGAAGTACGGACATGCATAGCAACAAATGGCCCAACATTTTTTGAAAGCAAAAAATACTAAGATGTTTTCTGTCGACACAGTTCTGTCAACCAACAAGTGCCTGCTCTCCATCAGTCAGCAAAACCTTTTTGGTTGGCTTGAATCTAGAACATTCACCAACGTATCGTACACACCACATCGTCACCAACCCGGCAAATCTCTTAAGAATTTTTTCAGACATGATCTCCCGAACCTACTACGTATGACGTCTGTCAGAATTTGCCTTATTGTGAAAGCTAGGAATGAGCTACAGGTTCCAGATAACATCACGAGAATCAAAGTTTCTTGGCTTGTTTCTTTGCTAATACCAACCTCTTCTTCACGGCGTTACTTTCTCTGTCCCTCCACTTCATGGCCTGACTTTCAAACATCGCTTCCTACTTCGGCTTCTGCTCTTCTTGTGGCGGGATGTATCGCTATAACACCCGCACCTTTCTTGCTTGGTCTTGTTACATAAGACCAAACAGCCTTCTAGCTTCAGTTGCGACGAGCTGTGATTCGATTTTCAATGGCCAGGTTGCACGAGGGGCAATTATTCCAGAAATGGCTGCACATCGCGCACATGAGAAGGTGGCCACAAGGCAAAAAGACATCGACGGCTGGTCTTGTCCGACATGTTCTACACATGTTTGAATCACTCTGTCTTCTGCCTGAAACAGAATTCCTTTTTATCAATGACATAGAGCGAGATTAAAATGAAGATAGCTAGAGGTAAATGTTTTAGAAAGATGCAAGACGTTTTATGGTTCTTCAACATTCTGCGACCTACCTAGCAAAATTCTAACTCTACTTTTTGACATTAACGCTGATAAGAATGTGGAATAATAAATGATTTATCAACTGATTTTTTACGTTTTTTGCCAAACCCTACCAAAATAGTGCTGTTACCCACTGAATGTAAAAAGCAAAAATACAAATTGGAAAAGTGTTTGGAAAAACAAGCAATTCGTTAAATAAACAACTCTTATTATTTAGCCTCGTTTTAAAAATGTACGCTACAATTGACAAGAAAAGTTTCTAACACACTCTGCGCGAACAAATAGACCTAAAAGCAATCAAAAACGCAGTTAGAAACTTTTCATAAACAATGAAGAATGATATTCACTAAAAATGCTTGTGACGAAGGCATATACTAGAGTTTTGTCTTGTGAAAAAACTGATTTTATGCCAGTTGCTGTTAAAACTTCAAATTTACACATTTACCCCACTGTACATCGGCCTAAATCTGCAAATTTCACTAAAGCCAACAAAAGTTTGTATAAACAATTCCAGCGCAGGCTTTTAATCTACTCACTACTAGAAGGAATTTCTTCAGGTCCTGATTGAACAATTGGCACCCTGTCATTTGAATTGATTGATGAACGCTGTGACTGCAGAAGGTGTAACTCGTCCAACAGATCATTCATTGACGTGTAAAAAAGGCCTGTGCCTGTGATGCGTCTGTTCCAATAAAAAGGTCACTTCAGTAAATCAAACACAATGATAGAAAACTTCTATTGGCCATAGGGCTCCCTTCTTTGCAAATCTTTGAGCAGACCGCGACATCATCGAGAAACTCGACATCTAAAAGAGTCGAAGTGGTAAAAACAAACTATCAATAACATCAATATCCATGAGCACATTGACCGTTACTAGACTGGATTTCAATTTCCCAGGTGCATACCGATTGCTTTTATCATGCCAGCCCTTCTGTTATTGGCATGAAATTGACTGAACACGATGAACAATTGTTCCGCATCTACTCTCATTAGTGAAAAGCAACTGCGCCAGATTCCAAAAAATTCAAGGAAATTTGTTCGCGATTGAGAAAATTTCATTGTCATTTTTGTTACGTGCGCTGAATTGTTTGTAAGAACATCGCAGACGTAAGGAATTTGGGTGTCGGCGGTTGGCGGAAAGTCTGTGCCTGGATGTCTTAACTGAGACTGGATGCTGCACTTGTTGGTGGTGGTTGAGTTTTGCGCTACTGCCCAAGAAGCGCTGTGACCAATCACTAAGTGGCTGTAGTCGAACACTCAGCCTCTCGGATGAAAGGCGAACACTCTGCCGCTGAGTCACGGTTTGTGAAAATTCAAATTATGCAAAACGAAGGAAATTAACGAATAAATTAAATCGCATCTTCCAACCTTTCCACAACTTCACGAATATCTTCTTCTGGAAATTCCATGCTTCTTGCACGTTCCACCATAGTCGACCTCATTGCTTCATCTATCGTCATTCGTCGCCTTGTGTTAACTAATGCACCACTGATAGTAGAATTCACTATTTCCTGGGGTTGTCCTGGTCTGGTAGTTGTGAAGTTTATTCCCGGGGCTCTGTAAGTGACGCGATGGCCACCTTGAGGATCCCATCTTTCTTCGCGTTCCCACGACACAGGGGGGAACACTTGGAAGTCGGGGGGAGGTGTACTTGGCTCAAACGACGTGCTCTGTGAGCGAATATTTGTACGTGGTTGGTTCCCTGCAATAACCTGTCCGATTTGTCTGGAAACGTCTCGTCGCCGAATGTCGGATCGGCTTCGTTGCACTTGCTGTATGTAATCCAGCCCCCTTCGCTGGATCAAGTACTCGCACCTACACATGTCAAGACGTACGATGAATCAAACTTACCAGAGAAAGCGAGTTTTCCACAACTGGAAAGCAGTTGTTTGAAAGCAGTGGCAGCAGTTTAAAAGGCTGCTGCCTCACATTTTGTGCCGATCTCTAATATTTTCGTGTCATTGTCGCTTTTTGGCACTAACAAAGCGGTTTAGGGTACAAACAAGATTACAGAAAATAAAAGACAGCAACACAAAACTGTAAATAAAAATATAAACATTAAGAAAGCGTTTTGGATCTTACGCAGGATGCCACTTCGCATGCTCTTCCCACGGGTCGTCGTTTCGTTCCCACGATTCCAAACCTCCCCCGCAGTAGAAACAAAGGGTTTCATCGTCAGGTCCTGTTGGCATTAGGTGCGAATTGTTGAAAGAAATAGAAGTTGCGAGAGTAAGCGTCAGCGCTTTGAAGGAATACCATTGACAGATCAAAACAAATCTTGTCGTTCGAAGATCTCAATTACTTTTCAAATTAAACAAGATCATTTTATCCAATAATGGATGTCATCAAAAACTTATCATGCGTAACTTACACCTTATACCGCAACAAAGCATAAAATTCACAATCTAATGCTGCGATACAATTTCAATGGTCATAAAACAAATGATTGACAGGTGTTGACCACTACATTACATGTAGTAAACAACTTGATAAAGAGCTCTTCTTTCATTTGGTTTTCATTATTCTTCCTTGCAAAACGGTAAATGTTTACATGCAGCTATGTCAAAACTCCAAAATTATTTTTCTTAATTGTTAGATCATCAGCAGAAGTGCACTACTGTTTGCTATACACAGAAACCTAGCGAACAAAAATCTAGCGAATGAGTTACCACATGAGGGCGTCCAAGCATCAGTATGATACACAGTTTTTTTGACAATGAAAACGCTGAACAAACGTTTCAAAACAGTTGAGCCGAGCCATTCAACTGAGCAACCAATTTGCAAGGTTTGAACCGTTAAACAAATCACCAAGCATAACTTTAAGTGCTCCAGAAAGAAAACGCGGGTTTAGAAACCACAAGAATCATTTGTTTTACAACCAATTTGGTTTCAATATTTTGCAGAAGCAGAAAAAAATTTTTTCTTTTGCATGACCATCGCTCATCACTGCCATCTTGTCATCGACTACACTGAATGCCGTTTGCAAATGTAAGTCTTTATGGCTGCTAAGAACTTTCAAAAAGTTTTTAAAGAGGTTGCAGAAGCTGATTGAAACTTACACCGAAACAAAACACGATGATCGCGATGACATCATTTACTTTAGAAAAAGATACAAACACAATGTGTGTGAAGAGACAGTTCTAAACCGAATTACCACCGTTACCTTATGCAGCATAAATTCACCGTAAGCTTCCACAACACCAATAACTTTAGTCCCAAAAAGAGTTTGAGACAAATTGCACACAATACAAAAATTACTCAAAAGCAATTGTGCTGCGAGTGCTTAAGATCATGCCAGCAGCTACACATACAGCATTATCTTTATGCAATGTTCACGTCAAGCATGGCTTTATGTCTTCATTGAATGTTCACTTCTAACACTTATAACAACTACTATACACCGAGAAAGTGAAACGTTTACTCCATCAAACCTATAAAGAAAAATCCTGCTTCGGCAATTTCCCTTGGAGGGCGTTCCGTATGGAATGGTGGCCAAGTTCGAAAAGTGTTTAGTCGAGATTCCAACCGTCTCATGGTTGGATGACGTGGGTTGTTGCAAGGAAATCGCTGT
>JGI24158J21664_10008529_pt1 | contig 13641 bp, 6 predicted proteins | sample Ectturendosymbi3_FD_21664 | JGI IMG/M metagenome (IMG submission 21664) | reverse complement strand
GCCTTTGACCAGGCTTACGTTTGTCGTTAAGTGTTTAAGTTTTTGTTTTCTTTATATGAAAACAGCATTTAATATGTACAGACCAAAATGTGTCTGCTACATATATAATTTAAATATCGAAAGTGGATTCGATCACTGAAATGCTAACAACTACAAAGACGTAATAGTAGGACTACACTCAGGGTCGTAAAGAGCCAGTTGCGCCCGGGACATAAGAGGCCCTCGGCGCCCCATGTTTATGCCGTATAGCATAAATATTTACTTTGAAATTAGAGGCTACTTCATGAAATTCTAAAATTTCCCTTTTTCTGACATTGATCCTTGTATGCGGTCAGTCGCCTAAACCGGTTAAATAACTAGTAACCTGGTTAAATAACCAGCCAGCCTTACCGATTTTTCCACTATTCACATAATGTAATGCCTACTGGCATTTCAGATCATTAATGTAAAAAGAATTTGCTTTGCATCAAATGTATTATTTCGAGGTCAAACGTACACTACTGATGCCCACCTAAAACTTTGTTCATCATCAAACGTTTCTGCCCATTACAAAAAAACTTGCTTGAGAAGTGCTGTAGGTTGCAGGTACGGTGTATTTACTTCGAAATGACTTATTGGCAAGGCCGTTGGCACGGTTAACGAAACATGTTGTTGAGAAAATAAAAGTGATCAATAACCATGTAGGTTTTAGAAAAATTTTCTGCGTTTTCGGAGGTGCGTCGGCACTGAGCCCTGACTTGGCACGACCGCTGCAGAGTATTATTCGCTTTTGCAGTGCAGATGATAAAATAAATCAAGCTGGGAAACAGGGCGTTTTATTTTACAACTGCAAGGGGAAGTTTTCTCAACAAACCCTCGTATTCCGATAAAAACTTTAACTGGTGAAGGCAGTAAATAATCGGGCCAAATCTTCGCAATGTAGAATATACCATGCAAAGTTTTGCAGAGATCTGATTTTCGGTTGTTCGCTCTCAAACAAGAGTGTGTGTGTGAAAAGAAACTATCTGTCCCACGAGGACGCACTAACAGCCAAGAAATGGTCTGAAAACGTGCTCATGGGCACGCTTGTAAAATTTGTGTGTAGGAAAATTCAATTTGAAAACATTTAACAAGGCTTTTTCCCCAATCCAAAGCAAAAAAATTGCTGCACGCTGATGAATCAACTTTTAACAAATATTTAACTTCAAGCATATCTTGTGCAAATGTTGGTCAACTTCGACCCAGAATGTCACGATCCCTCGGCATGACAGTGCGGTTTAACTGCTGGTCTTAGGACTGCGAAAAAGCTTAAATTATTTTCGGAACTAGTGACCACAGACTCCACAATCATCAGTAAGAAGCGAGTAACGAATAGAGGTTATAGAAGCACTTAGTGTGAAAGCAGATTTCTTCTAGACGTAATCACCGTTGAGCTTGCCTTTGTAAAGCTTTTCTATCAGCTTGTTAGGCGTTCGTAGTTCAAAGAATGTTGTCTTTGGTGTTATACATTATACAACAAATAAAAATCACAAAACCGTTCACCAAGGATTCGAATGCGTGCAATATTCAAAGATTGTTTTCCTAAAAGGAAAAAAGTGCGGAAAATGTGGCAATATCCTGAAGTCATACCTACTGCTGTAGATGGTTTCAAAAAAACGAAAGTTTCAAAGTTTTTCAATGTCCGTTTCAAAGTTTTGACATGCTATCCAACAGCACGTAATATTTCGAAATTAGTTTAAAGAATTCCTTGTTGCAAAAGCAAACGTAACTTTGAAAAGAGACGGAAGATGGTTTCTGCTAAAGCTGCAGAAGGTGGTTTCAACAATTTTGATTCCTGTAAGTGTACTTTCTACTTTGATAAAAGGGAACTTTGATAAAAGCGTTTGAAACAGTTTAAAAATTAAGTGCGTGGGTAAATAAAACAGAGGGTATCAATTTAAATCGAAATTCAACATTTAAATACAAAAATCAATTTCTTAAGGCTTTTTCTCACACTTACACCACTTGTGCAATAACTTTTTTGCGACTGTTAGTATCAAAGGCGTTTTCGATAACACACGATTTTACCATGCAGCTTCATATATTGAACAAGCTGAGAGAGGAAAGAAGAAACAAGACGAGGACGTTTGGGCTATAAATTGGAGTGACGATGGTAAAAGTTTTGCAATAACCTGGCTAACTCAGGAATACCTGGAAAGCATTGTTGTTTAGGTCTTTTGTTCCAGCTGTTGTAAGAATTTACTAAGTAAAAATTTTATCCAAGTATAATGTCTCAGAAATTTTCAATATACACTTAAGATCACAACCTTTTGCAAAACAGCTAAAGTAATGCATGTTTGTTCCTTCGTTTCAGAAAACCGAGTGAAGTGGAGCGACCTGCCAAATTCACAAAAAGTTAAATCAATCTTAGTTAGTTTGTTCAAAATCTGCGTTGTCGTCGGTTGTCTTTATTTGTTCGTCTGCTCAATCAGCTTGCTTGGAAACGCATTCCAAGTCTTGGGTAAGCGTGGTGTAAATCGATTAACCCTATTTTCAGGTTTACAAACGGGAGTGTAGCGCAAGTTCGGTTGTGGCAACTTTCAAATGGCAATCATAAACAACGCATCTTGAATTGGAACAAGGTGTGAAAATGTTTCTGATGCCATTGCAAGTTTTTGCTGAATATAAAGTTAAGACTCAAAAAACATTGCTTTTCCCGCAAGGAAAACAGACGTTTTACCAGTTTCTGTGCATCGTTCAAAAATCATAACCCTTTCTTTTCCTGCTGTCTGCAGCTCTACGGTTTTCCGAGACAAGCAACTGTCTGGGACACGACCCGCAAAACGAGAACTGTTTCGTTTACACTACGACGTATGGTCGCCGAAGATATAAGTTTTTTCTGCTATAGGCTGTAAAAATAAACCGTATCAAGCTTACGCAACAGGGTTCCACAGCCTCGTATGACAGTGTAAATTTTTACGGAAGTAACAGTGCGTTTCTTGGAAAGCACGTTGATCAGTCAGAAATGATGTGCAAACTCCCTTATGAGGTGATCTCGATCTCTTTGTCAAAACGTTTCATGTGTTTCTGTCCTTGGTTTTAAGTTTTACCTTCAACTTTCTAATGTATTTGGGGTTTCTAAAGTCCTGGACTATCTGGGGCATTATTCTTTTATTTAATTTTGTTGTTTCTGCATTTTTTGTTTAAATTAAATTTTCAGTAAAACAAAGCTGGGCATTGCAAACAGAAGCTGTTTTTGTTTAGGCAAAACATAGCAGCAAAACAAGTCTTTTGACAACTCAGCCCTGGTCTCAAACCTTAGTATTACCTAATTCTTAAACCTTCCACAGGTTTGATCCAGCGTTGTTCTGGGCAGCAAAACGTTTTGCTAGTGTCTGTTCAGACTTCGCGTTTTAATAACTTCCGATCCCGATCTTGTCTTTGGCTTCCGACATCTTGTTTTCCATTGCACCTATAATAATTCTATGCCCCATGGCTAGCATCCCACTTCTGTAAATTTTCCTTCGAGCGAATAAACCTTAACTTGACCATTCCAAATCAATAAGGTAGTTTTCGGCCAGTATTGGGGCCGTTTTCGCGTTGGTGCAGTCAGCAGAACTCGTCTTGGCCATCTTTCGCAGGGAGTTGTGGCCAAACCATTAAAATGGGATTTTTCAACTCGGAGGAAAAGTGACTTGAAATTGGGAGCTTTGCGAATTTTACAGTGACGCAGCTTGCCGCTCAGCGTTACACCATGAAATTCCACCTCACAGCCAGTCAATATCTGCCGTTTCCAGGTTACGGTACTAAAGTGCCGTATCGGTCATTGCCCACGATTGATGAGTATAGGTTAAGTAGGAACGAAGTATGATTAAAAAATGGAGAGCTATGTTTGAAAGCTTTTCTTTTGCGGCCACGGAACGCTGAAATCCCGTAAAAGCTGCGTTTCCATGTCCGAGCCGGTTGTCAGTTTCTTATTTCAGTTTTCTGTCACTCCCAATCAGCACAAGGTTCTTGAACTTCTCATGTTGCAATGTGTTCACCACTGCCTGGCTAAGAGTGTTCTGATTTGTTTTTAAGCAAATTCTCGTTGTTTCGCAAGCTAGCTTTCATATCACTTCGATTTAACCCAGGTGAAAACCGATCAGATGCATTTTGAAGCTACTGTTGAGAGGAGACGTGCAGCACCAAATCATTTGTAAAGAGCAAACGTTTGATTCCGCAGGATATGATAATAATGCGATCAATGACGCGACTGTGACTACTTACCCACATCGCAAAAACTACGCAGAGCTGTCATGACAGTATACGCACAGACTATTCCGGATTCCAACACCAAAGGCGAACGATTGTGACTTAATGTTGTTGAAGCGAACACAAGCATCTGATTTGATGGCTAGTAGTGAATGTCCATCAAAGACAAAGCTGCCCAAAAGATGATGGTCAACAGAGAGTGGCCAAAGATACCATTCAAAAATATGTCAACGCGCTATTGTGTAAGGTGTTTATTCCAAGCAACAACTTTTGCAAAGGTGCAGTATAAAACCTTTTTTCCGCAGCTGGAAAAGCGGCTGGAGAAATCTTCACAAATGACTCCTTCATTAGCAATCCAATCAGTGGCTTCGTTGTTGGTGTTCTTGTTACAGTACTAATCCAGAGCTCCTCTACTTCTACGTCCATTGTAGTAAGCATGGTGGCGTCTGGAAGTAAGTACAACGTAATTTTTCTGGCCGATCCAAAACTTAAAGGCAGTACAGTAATTAATTAATTTTTTATCTTATGTCAAAACATTTTATTCAGGTGAAGTTCAAATCAAATCAAAATTCGTATTGGAACCCATAAAAAATGTAATTGCATCTACGCACTTTTCAGTCAGAATCAAACCTATTTTTGAGTTAAAACGTTTTAATGGTGATGGAAGCACGAGCATAGGTCGCAAACGTATCAAGTCTCGGTCTCAGTCTCGAAGGTCGGGGGCCCCAGCCTTTGTTTCGACACTTGGAATGTTCAAGTAACATGTGTTTGGTAAATTCATGAAAGGTTAATGCGTTCGCTTTTGAACCGATCTCGTGGAAAGGAAAATCAAAAAGTTGACAAAAATCCCCGAATTTAAAAAACGCAAGTTTTTTAGTCATTAGCGTGAATACCGAAAAGTAATCGAAATCATGACGAAGAGCCACGTATTTTATTGTAGCAGCACGCATTGCTCTGTTGATCATCCTGCAGAATTAAGACACTGTGGCATTTTTCATCATTTTTCGCCACAACTCCAAGTAAAATTACAGTTCAGCTATCAATGAAAACGTTCAAAATAAAATTAACTGATGTTTTAAGGTGTTCCCGAGGGCACAACCATATGGTCTACAACAGTGGTCCCCAAACTGGGGGGTAACATGCGATTCTTCGGGGGGCAACACGGAAGCAAACTACCATGTTATTCTGTATTATGAGCAATCACTGCGAACTATTGAGGGTAATAAGACATAATCGCCACCTTGATTTGGGTAACGGCTCGAACAAGTTTGGGAACCACTGGTCTACAGTTTTTTTCAGTGTTGTGGCGCTTTCTCACTTCAAACTGAGATAAAAAAGATTCAGTGCGTCAATAAAATCAGTGAGTCGGGTTTCACCCATCGACCGCCAAAATTTTGGTATCAAACCTTAGGCTCGGTTTTGAGCATTCAAGTCTTGCTCTGGTTTTTGAACACAGAAGTCTTAGTCTCGCGGTGTCGAAATTTTAAGCAGGTCTCAGTCTCGACTAAATCACTAGGTTTTGCTCAGTAGATCGTAACTTGTAGGCCATTACTACTGTATCTTTATTCGGAAAAAAAAACTATTTCAACAAAACACATTTTGCCAGGGATATCTAGAACCCATACGTCTAGAAACTCCTAGATATCCCTGCATGTTGCTCAGAAAATCTTTCACTGTCGAAATCTTAACTTGTTATATAAAAAATGCGATGCATATTGGTCCTTACAAGCCAAAACTTTCTTTTTAAATTGGCTTGAAAAATAAAGGAAAGCCGTTGTGAAGCCCATACTGCTTTTCTTGCTGTGTGGAAAAAATCACGAAAAGAAAAATCGCACAACCTTTAATTGCAGTTCTCGAAGTTTATCAAGCTGTTTACATCATTATGGGTGCAAATGTGGGAACGTCTGTAACCAATACAATTGTATCCCTTTCTCAGTCGCTGGACAAAAACGAATTTCGAAGGTGAGACTTTGCCAAAAATTTTCCTCTTGCGCATTTGTTTTTCAATGTATAGTACTTGATATCGGCATCACAACTTTAAAATTAAAACATTCCTTGCTTTTCTTTGTTGTTCACATGCAGACCTGGTTACAACTTGCGAAATTATGGTGTTACATCTACTGTATATAAATACATATGCTTTCTTTTGCTCACAAAAAACATAGTGCAGATGTTTCATGCAATTATGTGCAATTGCTCTTTCGGAGTGTGACCAACAAATGTTTCGTGCAAGTATGTGCAATTACTCTTTCGGAGTGTGACCAAGGTTTTTGCTAATTGTGTAAACGTTTTTTACCGAATTTTTTCAATGGTGTCAGCCATAGCTGAACAATAATTAACTCACATAACTATATCTGCTTAACAGAATCGACATTTGGTTGATTACCTTACATTTAAACAAATGGTTTTCACCACAGGGCGTTCGCTGGAGCAACACTCCTCGACATTTTCAACCTTCTGTCCGTTTTGGTTTTTTTGCCTCTTGAAATTGCTTCTGGCTATCTCGAAGTTGTAACAAGTGCTATTGTTACTTCATTCGGTCTTACGGGTGGCGTGAATGCTCCAGATATGCTAAAGGTTGGTCGTTAAAAAACGTACGGGATCAGTTTTTTTTTAATTAAAGTATATTTTCTGCAAGCACTTGTCCTGGTCACAATCAGGAAGCATTTTTTTCCAGAAATAAACTGCTATATTTATAAAGCTTTAGCGTCGTATCTCGTCAGATTTCCAATTGAATTTCCATGGTGTGATGATTAGTGACTTCATCACACAATTGCGCAAAGCTGTTAACCACATGTTTGTGATAAATACCAATACTTTAAAGTGTGCCTTTCAACATCTCTGTTATTACTTTCTGTTGCAGGTCATAACGGAGCCTTTGGTGAAATCAATCATTCATGTAAACAAAAGTGTAATTGCTGATATCGCTCAAGGAAAAGACATGCCGCCCGAGACCAGCATGATCAAGGTCGGTTTGGCTTCACATTAAATAGTATATTCAAAAAACAGAAACCTTTAATAAAGGTGTTGCAATTTAGGATATATCCACGGGGTTATCAACTGGGGAAAAATTATCCCTTCGGGGAAAATTTCACTTAATATGGGAGTAAATTCAATAAAGCGAAGTTAAACAAATATTTTGTGCAATCAATAAAATTGAGAAAAAATCAGATTTTCCTATAACATTTTAAAAATCAAGAGTTTAACAGCACCTTTTAATACAAGTGACATCTCAGCCAGATGGTGGTGATTGAAAGAGCTATTACTGCATTTAATAGATAGTACATTGTCTTTCCAAAAAGTATGATAGCCAGTTTCTCATGTTTAACAGGCTTTAACAGCGACCTCACAATGCGAAAGATAGCCATCTTATCCTGATTGACTGGTTGATTTAAATTGGAATTGTAGAAGTAAAATCAACACTATACAAAGAGAGGCAAGGGACCGCAAGTTGACTAAATCAAGCCTCACAAAATAAATGATGTAAACATCATGTGAACACAACACAAAGAAAAACAGCAACATCAGCAACAACGAACAAATATTTTAAATGATGCAAATGGCACAAAATTCAATGAAACAACACAGGCTGAGGGAAAGGTCAATCGAAAATATTCGAAAACAATATATAAATATTGGAAAAGGTTGAGGAAGTTGATGCAGTTAAGGTTTATATCAGTTGAACCAGCGATGTAGTGCTAACCAAAAAGGTGTGGGAACGCCCTTCCCACGCGTTCCCGCCCCACTACACCTCTGGTTGAAACCAGCGGTGTTAATTAACAAGAAGCAAAAACCAGATGAAACCAACCACACACGTCTATATAAAGAACCTTGTAAATATGCAATGCGACTAAACAGTAACTATACAGTTGGTGCATCATCCCACTTCACGGAACACAGAAGAAGATTATCCAAGAGGGCGCCGTGACGGTAATTCCATCCTCCATTAAACCATCCGAAGCCACTCACATAAGTATGGCTACGGTGAAACCAGTGACGCAAGGCGTCAACACCCACCCACACACAAAAAGTGGAACACCAACACTATTACCCCATACCTAGCTTAAGAAAATAAGTATACAGTTATAAGTACACAATCGTGAGAATGGATTCTGAAGATATTGCACGTACACGGGTATATCTGACACTCAACATGCAAAACTTGGTTCAGGAGTCCGGTATTCGCCTCTCCACCAAAAGGTTGGGGATCGATCCCAGGCACCTGAAACAATTGCCGGAGGGTTCCGAGGATAAGAAGATTAAGATTAACCGCACCGGCAACAAGGAATGTTCAGACATGAGCCTGCTGCCGCCAATTGCCATCACGCAGTGGCGTAGCCAGCCCAAAAATTTGGTGGGGGCCAAAAAATTTGGGGGGCCAAAATGCTTGATATTAGGCAAATAACACTATTTTGTTTAGCAAAACGCCTCTCAAAGCACAAAATGACCATATTTTCTAAAACGTTGGGGGGGGCATGCCCCCCTGGCTACGCCTATGCCATCACGCATAATACTTTTTCATTTGGAGTTCTTTACAATACTCTCCTGCACTGCTTTGTCCACGTCTGGAGTAATGAAGCTCGTTGCAGAAAATGCTTCGTTTTGTGGAAAACGGCATAACGAATGAATGGTAACAGGCGTATAATTCTACTGTACAGTTATAAACAATAATAATTAATAAAAGATCATTCTCAATCACCCTACAAATAACCGTTGCACTTTTAGATATACTGTTCTGAAAAAGACGTTATTGTTAATGTCAGCGAAAGGATTAATGTTACTATCAATGCTACCGACGAGCCGGGTACACAAGTGGTTGAGCAGAATGTGACAATGGAAGAAGTAATATCAATCGGAGATGAAAAATGTACGTGATTTATGCGAATTGTGACGACTTCGGTTCATTTGAACGGCCTGTTTTTAATGTTAAACGCACCTCTGTAAGTTCTGTGCTCAACCCCTACAGATAAGTGTTGTGATAACAGAAACGCCAAATTCTTGTCCAGAGTATCGTTGACTCTATTCTTAAATAAAGTGTTTTGTTTTAAAATTGAGGTAGTACTGCTGACAAAGCGTCAAGTTTAAACTGCTTCTCTTATAAAAAATACTGCATTTTAAACTTTGGCACTAAATCGCTACAGATAACCATGGTGAAAATGTTTGCCCAAAAACTATCTACTGAAAATATTTGACAAACAATTTTTTTGAAAATGCATTTTCCTGCAAAAAGTTGTTGAAGGTCCACATTTCGCTTCACAAACCGCCATCCACATTTCGTTTCAAAATGGACCATATTTTCGAACCTAACAACAAGCAGTCTTTCTGTTTTAGGCAAGTCTCCGCAGGATTTCCTTTTCGCAAATACCGGACTATCTGATGTGGAAGTGGGAGTCATACTTCTTATTATGTCTTTGGTCATTCTTTGTTCGTGCCTGGTTCTCATGGTCAAGGTGCTAAATTCTATGATGCATGGGGGTGTTTCGGTTATCATCAAAAAAGTCATCAACACCAATTTCAAATATCCGTTCGGTTGGGTGACAGGTGAGTATACGCGATAATTTTATACTTCCTTTATTAAAATGCAAGACAGGTGCACAGTACTTGGTAAACCACGTAGTGTTAACAAATACCTTTTCAACTTTTTCCTGTTTTGCTAAGATCTTAAATGTTGTGACTCGGCAAACACAAAATAAGTTTAGGCCTAACCGCGCGGGATTAAAAAGAAGTCGAGACGTTCGCGCCATGCAAACCGTGATGTTCTGTTCCATGAGATGCATAAATCTGTATTGCGTTTTTTGAACATGTTCATCAGCTTTTTATAGATTCTTTTCAAGTCTTCTTCAGTAATTCCTTTCAGTTATGACTGTTAGCGTTTACAAAGGATGATAGCAATTTAGTTGCGGTTAAACTACGTTTCTTTACTCTACTTACAGGTTATCTGGCAATGATCGTTGGTGCAGCACTGACCTTTGTTTTTCAAAGCAGTTCCGTGTTTACTTCAGCTCTAACTCCATTAGTCGGAATTGGAGTTCTGAGCCTGAAGCGAATGTATCCTCTCACTCTAGGTGCAAACATCGGAACAACAACGACAGGAATTTTGTCAGCTTTGGCCAGCGATGGTGCAGGATTGGCAAACTCACTCCAAGTGGCATTGATTCATCTTTTTTTCAATATTTCCGGAATTATTTTGTGGTATCCCATTCCGTTCATGCGTTTACCAATACGCGCAGCAAAGTTTCTCGGAAACACAACAGCTGAGTATAGATGGTTCGCCGTGCTTTACCTCATAACCGTCTTTTTTGTCATCCCAGCTATCCTGTTGGCACTTTCTTATGCGCATGAATGGGCTCTGAGATCGGTGGTCATAGTAGTTCTGGTAATTGTAATTTTCATCATAGCAGTGAATCTTCTGCAAAATCACCGTCCGCAGTGGCTTCCAAAAACGCTCAGAACGTGGAAGTTTCTTCCAGTGTGGATGCGGTCCCTGCAACCTTACGACAAATTTTTTACCAAATATCTTCTTTGCACCTGCTGCTGTAAAGGTGCGGTTGAAGCAATGAACGAAAAAGACAATGACATCACACCAGACTCGTCTGTATTGGAAGATGTTTCAGTATCTGAGGGTCGCGATAACAAAGCTTATGAGATTGGGGATGAGGAGCGGGACTTTACAAAACTTTAAGGCTGGTGAATTTTTCGGCCAGAAACATTGTTATTCATTCTACATTTGGGTGCATGAGGCCTTTGCTATCACCGTCAAATGGCGACCCGAACAAATAATTTTTTGCGTGGTAAAAAGGACATTTCTCGTATTTTTCTCATGTGAAAACAATAAAAATACTGCCGGTGTAGAATTGCCATAAGAACCAAAAACGAGTTTCCTAAACCTTTGTGCGCTATTGCTACAGTTGAGCTAAGATTGCTAAGCAACGGACACCATACTCCTCCGTTTATGGTCTCTGCTTGTTCGCGTTTATATGAGTAAATGAAGAGAATCGTTTTTCGTTGAGATTAAGAGTTTTAGTTGATCGCATACAATACGAAAGATATGTTTTAACGAAAATCGGCGGCAGGCCGAAGCCTGAATATTGTTTTTTGACGGGACGCTTGAGGTGAACGCTCTTGCCCAAAGAGGCGATTCACTAAGTGGCCGTGGATCTAACAAACAACCTTCCAGTTAAGAGGCGGACACTCTACCACTGAGCTAAAGAGCTTTTATTTATACTATAAACTTTATAATACATTATGCAAAGACTTCAACACATTAAAACAACTATGGTGCAAAGTAAAATTCATACACGGTACAAATCAAATATTATGCCAGTTGTAAAGGAAGTTGCTTAAAATATTTGAGTGATCGTCAAAGCGGGAATCATTAATGAGTATTAGTACATATGTTATGATTTTCATACGTGAATTTCTTTATTATATTTCAATGCTCCTTGTGGTACTATAAAGTGAACAAACTGTCAACTTGTCGCACTAATGGTGTATCTTTTTATGGTAAGATTTCACCGAATCTTCCTCGATCTTCCCTCTGCAATTTTTTTCATTTGTATACAAGAAAAATATCCGTCCAGATATCAAACAAGATAATTTGGTGTTGCGCTAACAGACGCCTGTTTTTAAGCATTCAAGGCTGCTTGCCAGGAAAGAAATAGGTTTGAAAAGTGGTAAAAGAGGTAAAAACGCTGCACTGCACTTTGTTGCTTGATAAAGTATCCTGGTAAAAGCATTGAACTGAAATACGTGCATTCCAACTGATGCAATTAGTAAACTGCATGCAGTAAATAAGTAAATAATTCCCCTCATTTCTGAAAACAAAATCGGGATTCTTTATGTTAAGTTTCAGAAAAGAATTATCACATTGTAACACTCGTTACTTTTCGTTTCTCCACATGCTGTTTCTGGGCTTGGTTTAGAAGAATCTTTTTCCACCCAAGGCCTGTCATTGAATGGATCGTGTGAAGAAGCATTAAAATCATGGTAGCCACACAACTCAAACTGTTTTTTCGTGATTAGCCTACATTACAAATTTATTCGACTTGCTTAAGTTGNCGTTGTGGTAACTGGCGAACAGATGATATCGAATAGTTCATATTTGTTCCTGTTTCTGTCTCACTGATCGTGCNCTTCGTATTTTTGATGCTTTACTCGTTTTTATTCTTTTGTATTTGCTGTATTTCGCAATAAATCATTATGTTCAACAAAAGTTTGGATTTCAGGTTTCCAAAAAACAGACAGATTTCAACTTTCCGCTTAAGTTTGACTTGCCTTATTTTCACAAAGTCAATTTTCTTGCGTGTAAAGCAAAGAAAAAACGAACCTGTCAGTACCGTGGCAAGGGAGGGAGGCTGGGGGATCCGGACGCCGGTTGGCACCTTCTGAGGAGCGGCAAACTGTTGTACAAAAAATAGTTTTTAAACGTAGTTTCAACTCTTTTTAGGTTTTGTGATTTGAAAGTCCCAGACTCGTAACATAAATAAATTGGAAATATGGTTGTGGAGTGAGTAAATTGATAAAATGTTTACTCGAAAGTCTTGGTCAAACGCAGGGTGCTTCTTACCCTGTCTTTGTCTTTAGGTCAGGTTCTTTTGAAACACTTACTTTGGGAACAATTTCCCCAGTCCCTGCATCTTCTTCCCCAACGAAGGCCGTTTCCCCCCACAAGTCAGAAGTCCTTTTAACTAATGATAGATGTGTCATTCCGCCACAGGCTAGCAAACATTACTGGCCCGGTTATTCGAGTTTAAATTTTGCCCACCCATCCAAAATTTGATAAAAGTGCCCTGCTTTGAATCTAGGTAAATAGCCAAAGCGATCGTAATCCTTTTTCTTTTATCGCTTGATCCTTAGCAACGCCCAACGGCTCATCATTACATCACAGGACACTTATCAGCATTCGCAACAAACATTTCTTGGCACTTCTCATGTTATTAATAGTCTGTGGAAGATTTTCACTTGCCACAAGCTACAGCAGACGAGTCATTGGGTGAGCTTAGCAACAATAAATTTTGGCGGGAGAAGTGAAAAACTCTGCAAAGAGAAAGTTATTCAGTTTCAATAGAATTGATATTTTTCTATATGACGTAAAGGTATCGTAAAATGACGTTCTTGAAGCGAGATAGTGCAGTCGGTGTGTTTGCGTGGGTAATTCAGAGCTCAAATTGTATAGTCCGGTGGCAGGGACCGGCAAGCGTGCTATAACGTCCGTACAAACTATTTTTGCTGTTTCTATACCTCCGAGGTGTGCTCTTTAAAGAATCTGAATGATGCCAATAAGATTAAGCCATTTCAATAAAGATTGCGAATTTATTTTTTTGCTGAATATTAGTCTACTAATTTTTACTCTGTCCTGATCGTTCGGTTTGTATCTTGAGTAAAACTGAAAAGTTGTAATTTTCAGAAATGTTGCGAAGAGAACTTTAT
>JGI24158J21664_10008528_pt1 | contig 13645 bp, 5 predicted proteins | sample Ectturendosymbi3_FD_21664 | JGI IMG/M metagenome (IMG submission 21664) | reverse complement strand
AAAAAAAACAAATATTTTATAGTCATGATGTGCTTTGACTGCAGCTAATATACACTACATCCTTAGGCTAACACTCCATGAACAGTCAACAGCATCTACAGTTAATGTAAAAAGTATCTTGACACAAACATAAAAACATCACCTAAAACAGAAATGTTTCAGTTACTTGTTACCGTTGATGATTTATCTTGTTTATTGGTTCAAGAAAAAGCACATTACTAGCTTCATGAAGATTTTTAATGGCATACGAAGAAAAATACTGACAGCACTACCTACTCCACAAAAGTAACCATGCTTTCTGAACAAATCCTTACTATGATCACCACAGAACTCTGGATTATTTCTTCCACACATAGTAGATTGAAAAGCATAATGTACAAAACACTTATATAATAATAAACCATATGAAAATCTAATAAATACATGTTAGCTGAAAATTTTCTAGTCTTCCAGCTAATCTGAAAACAATGACACCATACAGTAATAGCACACATTGTTACATGCAGATACATTAAATGGTGGGAACGGAATACATCAGGCCTTCCAGCATTGCTTTTAAATAGATCTTACATGTACACAACATTGCAGCTGATCAATCTTGATTTTAACTCAGTTTTCTATAGGTTTATGAAGTGTTCTGACACAGTTGCAAGATTTTTTATAAGAAAATTCAACATAAAACAGCAATTGGAATACTTGTATTCATAACACACTATCACTTAATAAGTCATATCATTCTAGAAGCTTAATTTACAGGATTCCTATAAATTCCCTAATTCAAATTACTTTGGTATGTGAACAATGGAAATCATTGTGCAATAAGTTTTTATGCTCACAGCCATCCACCTTAAAACATAACAAGGTGGTTTGTGGTAAGACAAGTATTGATGTCTTTACAACTACTTTGACCATTTCTCTTCAGAACAAACCTACAGCAAATGTTCACTTGTTTGAGTTAGTCTGGATAACAATTACACAAGGTGTTATGTTCACGCCATAATGTGGCATATAATACAGAGCTACAACACTTTCAGTCACACACAAATCAGACTGCTTTTCACATGTGTATTTACATATTTGAACGTTTATAGGTTAGCATAAACCACAATGCCCTGTAAGGCTTGTGTAGACACAATTCTCTTATTCTGGATTTCAATTTAACCATAAAGAAAGCTTACTGTGCCTACTAGGTAATTAATTCTGACTGCAGCTAAACTTTGAACACATACTATTCAAGCACATGTGGGATAATTCCAACATGGAACTCTGATGAGTATTGTGTTTCACATTTAAGAGTTATAAATGTGATAACTTGCAAGTAATGACATGGTTTTAAACACCAATACATAATTGACTGACAAACCATGATGAAATGCATGATGTGGGCCAAAGTGAGCAAAGGCAAGTAAACATTTCCATTTAGTTAGAGCAGAACACCAGAATGACTTTTTTGCAGAAGCAAAGTTATTCAGTGCAGTCCAATAACAAAACACAAAGTCTAAAACACTTATAGTTAAATGGCATAATAAAAACATAAATCTTAAGTTTGTGTTAACTCGAAAACGAGCTAAGGTATTTTCTTGGTCTTTTGGCGGAAGGTAACCCCCATGTCAAAGTATATTGTCACATAAAAAATGTTTGGTTATCCTTTCCCATAGAAAAATTATAATAAAAAACAATAATTTATTTTATCCACGCGAAGGGAAAATAATCCACATTTTTGGACTAGTATTTCACGATAATGTAGCCTTGCCATGATTTATTTGCAGTATGCTTTCATGTAAAAACAGCTGGTTACAATGATCACTTCTGTTCAAGCAATTCTGAGCGGGTCATTAGTATCCTATTCCAAGCTTGGAAAGGTTGGCAAACTTTTTGGACACAATGCTCTCACTTAAATAATTTAAAGAAGCCTGCCCTCTATCTGCATCTGTAAATATTGGCTTCTCTTGACCATAAAAACAATACTTAGTATACGTAACATCCATTGTCCACGTCTTTCGCAGCTGGCCAATCCCACAAGCAACTTGTACTAGTTGTATTGTCAATTTTGCGCAAGAAATTCATTTCCACACTTCTTGTTGTTTCATCATCAACATCCTCAAAGAAGACTTTTTAAAGTCATCCCCAGTAGCAGGTTTAAGACTTGGTCCAAAAAACAGTATATAATTTCACAATATACTCCTCACTCATTTTCATATTTTCTGCTTTGCTCTTTTGTAGTACCTGGAAAACCTTAAATGAATCATTATTCTGTGGTGCATCGGTAAATGGTTCAACAAACAAGTTCTTCATCTGACTCTAATAGCTCTATTCTCTTTTTGACTTTTCTTTTTTATTATGCCTTATTTTTCTCACTTTGTACTGTAATTACTTTTGTGCATAAATTATCTCTATTTTTGGAGGGTTGAGTTTTAAGCTGGCCTGCCTCTAGACTAGTCTCAAAAGAATAGTCTCAAAAGATGTTTCATGGTCTTGAGGTACATGTGCCAAAAACTATATGATACATGCTGGAGAAAATCAGTGTATTATTTATCTGGTTAATGTATCTGGCTTTATTAATTCCTACATGTAACTAAATATTATTTTTTCAGATCTGGCCCTTCTTAACAGAAAACCTGATTTACTTTGATTCCAACAAAGAAGAATCTTTTGAACCTACCATTCTATTTATCCACACAAACAACATTGTGATGCAGTTTAAATGCAACTATGATGCAGCTTCATGATCACTATTCTATTACTTTTTAGACTAAACCTTTGGTTCTTAAACTGAGGTGTGAAAGGCTTGCAAGGGGGGCATGAGTATGGCAGCAACATACTGTTGCAAAAGCAAGAAAGTGGCAAAAAAAATATTTTTCTGTTGTTTTGTGTTTGATTATGAGGTAAGCTGAGGGGCAAGTATCAATTACTAATGCCAAAGGAAATGCGCCAAAAAATTTAAGAACCTCTGTTTTAGACTTCAAACAAGGTAATTGGCAATTACTTCTGAGCTATTGTTGTAATCAAATACATATACAGCTGAAGCTGAAATGCCAACAAATCATGGATCTTGTTTTTTACACAGCAGTACTATGGAGAAATTTACTTTATCTGTTTTATAGTAAGACCATTACCATATGAGAAACGCACACATGGGGTAATAAAATCTTGTCTGCGATACAAAGTAACTAGCCTTTTATGCCCAAATTAATACATCCATTTGGGGTAAAAACGAACCAGTCCATAAAGCACAAAATCTAAATTTGTAAAATTTTTATTGGTATGGGTATGCAAAGACATGTGTTGCCACAGCAGTTGCCAACTTCAACATGTTTATGCTAACTGCTTCTAAGGCAGCATAAAAGTTCACAAAATTTGTAACTTTTGGTCCTGTCTAATATCAACATTAGTTTTCAAACACACCTGCTAAGCATATTTGCAGAGTTGGGTTAGAACAAATTATGTTATAAACAATGTCTCAATGAATGCCTGAATGCCTCTGTAGCACCAGTTCCTTTGAACCTTTTTTATTTGTAGTAATTTTTACGGTGGGTAGTTACTTTTTACCCCAACATTGAGCAAATCTTTTTACCCCACTTTACTATAATCGAATTCACTTTAACTCACTGAAAAACCCACTTCTAACTCAGTTAAAAACACAGTTTTATTGTAAACCCATACCAAAAAAAAACAAATTATTATGAATAAAAATGTGTGGAACTGGAGAGCAGAAATGTAACGTGATATATGCCTCACGCTGAGCAGCACTTTAAAACAATATATACAAATAATTAACATTTATTGGAAAGATGGTAGGAAATCTTGTAATAAAATGAAAATTACTTATCTGCTACAATAATTTTTTTAAGTACATAAGCAAAACAAAGCACAATTTTTGTGCAAAGTTGTGGCACTGTCAATAAAATGAAACTGAATGACATGTCTGGTTACACTCAAAATTATCTACACAAGCTATGGTTCTTCCATTAACAACACTTTTAAGTGGACACCATAAAAATATTTTTAAAAGGAATATGTACATAAGACACATAACTGACATACCTGGTATAACCTTTACAACCTGACTGCATAATGCCACTTGCTATCTCCTCACAGAAATTTTGTACTTTTCTTGAAGATTGGTTAGTTAAATCAGGTGATGATTTACAATTAACATCTTCGAACAAGGTGGACATCATCCTGGAAGCAAATTTTGTTGCAGTCAATTCTTTGTTTTTTTCATGCTTTTGAATTGCGCTTGAGTAAAAAGCTTTGAGAACTTTATGAGCAGTTTCCTCTGCGTATCTTGACACTACCAGCAGAAACCGATTTTGACAAAATACTTCATTCAAACCAGATAAGACTGCATTTTCAGCAACATCAGATGCATATGCAATAACTCCTTTATCAACAAGTGCAACAGTTGAGTCAAAGCATTCTAAGAGTTTTTCTGCAGTTTTGATAGCATAAGCTTGTTTTTTTACTGTTACTATAGCTTTGGCAATTGCTTCATCAAACAATCCTTGTAGCAATTTGTCTCCAAATTTACCAACTTTGTTTCGAACATTAGGTTTATATGAAAGAATACTGCCACATGATATATTCCACATAGATGAAAATAATTCATCAGCAAAGTTTTTGAAGTTGTCTATATTCATCGAGTTTATAACATCAAGCATCACCAAGCTGCTCAATTGTTCAGCATATTTGTTGGCTGTAAGTTCTGTCACTGCAACATCTTCAAAATCCAGTCTCACTATTTCATAGACTTGTTCAAATTGAGGAGAAAATTTCACTTGTCTGGGCAGGGATGCTTGTTCTTTGCAATACAAAGGACCCAAGATATCTTTGACAACTTGAAATACATATGAATCTATCATCTTGAAAGCTAAAAAAAGATAAACAAATTAGGTTCAGTTTTATGCCCACTTTAGACTTTAGTACTCTCTTTATAGTGTCACAAATGGTTAGCAGTGCCCATCTCTACTTGCTTGCACTGGGGACAATATGGCTACTTTTGAAATAAATGCTGGATTGGTGGCAAGTCAATGGCAGCACCATGTTTCACTCTTCAAGGTCTGCTAAATCCACTGCAATGGCTTTTGATGCAATTTCATCAACAATTTTCTGATAACTTGCTAACCACTTGTGCTAAAGAGTCATTGAAAGCACTGTAATGAAGATTTTTCAACATCACATCTTTTTACACTGTCTATTGAAAGGAATCCTTTCCAAGCAAAGAATCAGACACTAAAATATTACAGCGTATATATTTCACCTAGTAAGCAAGTACCATCAGCTTTTATTCAAATAGAACCTTTTGAGGTATCTTTTGCACATGTGTGAGGCCACTGTTACATATGGCAAAGGAAACCCCAATTCAAGCTACTGCTAATAATTGCAGTGGTATTTTTCAAAAGGCTATTCAGCAAAAACTGTGCATGTTGGAAAAAGTTTTTCTACACAAAAATGTCAGTCATATTGCTAAGTTTGCAAACAAATAACAAAGAATGTTTGCATTTTTGAAGGTTCAAGGGGTTTCAATCATGCAAAAAATAAAGGTATTTTGTTGTACTTCGTCTATGACAGAGGTATTTTAAATAAAGGCATTTTGTCATACTTTGTCTTAGTTTTCCAATAAAAACTTCAACAAAGTATTACCATCTAGAGCAGCGTTTCTTAACATTTTTCTACCTCAGCACCCCTTTTGGTCATGCCTAAGCAATCCAGCACCCCCTACCGTTGGCTAATACCTGTTTACTATAAGGATAAAATAAAGACAAGTGCAGTCGATGAAGAGATAAAATGTGCAGTAAAAATATGTTTGTCCAAACGTATTCCTTTTACCTTTGACCACCACATATTTGACCTTCCCAGCACCCTGTGAAATTGATTTCACCACCTCCGGGGGTGCTAACACCCCAGGTTAATAAACCATGATCTAGAGGTTTGGGCCTAGAGCCAGATGAAGTAGGCTAAAAAGGCTTAAAACTATCCCACTTATGATATCACTCACAAAAAATTCAAAACCCAAAACCAAAAATTTTTTTCATTGCGGACTTGAAAACTTGCCTAATCTTTTAAGGGTTTGAACAGCTCTCTAGGGCTTTCGGCACTGGAGATATTCCTGCATAAAGACATGTGCAAACTGCTGGTTTTTAGGCTGAACCACACCAGCTTTGAAGGCGTTAGAAATGATAGTGTGCCCTTAATGGATATGTGAAAGGTTATGCCTTAAAATCCAATGGGTCTTCATAAAATACAGTATCAGTTATAGAATAGGGTTTTCGAACCTGGGGGACATGTACCCTCTCTGAAAGGGTACATTTATTGCATATAGATCTATAAGTTATGAAGTTCGAGACATAAAAATGGAGTCTACCATTATAGTTCCAAAAATATAGAAGTACTATTAAAAATTCAATGGCTTTTTGTTATTTTATTCAGTCTTTTTGCATACGAAATTGAGATACATGCTCATCTGTCAAAATGCTGCTGAGGTGCATGATCAGAGAAACATCAGGAATCCTGGTTATAGAACATATTTTTGATATAATAAGTGTTTACCGTTTTATGCATGTAGGTCATGCTTTTTCAGAAATGAAATAGTGAAAGCTATAGTACCATAATTAGTTTTGCAATAGACTTTACGCCAAAAAAGCTGGCAAGTTTATATTTATGTACAAGGTTATTGATACGCCTTGAGTGTCAATGAATTTTCTATACTGATGTTTTGAGTCTGAGTTTATTTTTTTGATCATTTTACGGACATACACTGAAATTTTTTTGAAATGACTGAAAGAAATTAGGTCAGTTCAGTCACATTGTCCAAAAATATATATATTAGTGAATGCAGTTATGGCAAGTTTAATATTATTATGGAACAAATGACCGAAGTGTCTCAGTGAAAGAAAACCAGGTTTGATTATTGTCATTTTAATAAATATTTCATTTTGTATACCAGGGCTAATGTCATGAACTGATTTGCATTAAGGGATATTGCGTAAGTGCAAAGAAAGTTTGAATGAAAGTTCAGCTGTTTCTAGTTGCTATACTTAAAGTTAATGAAACATAAAGAATTAACATAAAATAAATTCTTTACAATTAAGAAATACAAGGGCTAGATGGCCACCCCTACAGATTAATTTTTAAAAAACATAAAAATAAGCAAATCTGATTCAAATCAAAAAAATTGATTTTTTAAATTTTTTTTAAATGATTTTTATCAACCCTGCTTTAAAGTTGGCAAGATGTTGTAAGCAGGGTTACGGAGTCGGAGGTAAAATGTCCAACTCTGACCTTTCAAAATTTCCAACCCCGACTCTTTAACATAAAGTGAATGAAGTTTGGCTGTCAATAATTTTGTAGCAACTAGTGCTCAGTGGAAATTGCAGTACACAGCAATAATCCTGCTTGAAAAAAATTTTCAAAAGAAATTGTACCATTTCAACAAAAATTCCCAACTTAGGAGTGTGATGTGAAAAATGATCCAATTGGACTTTCAGAGTCAGACAAAAAAATCTGACTCCGACACCAACTCCTAGTGTTGAATCCAACTCTGAGTCCGATTATACCCAAAACCTCCGACTCCTTGCGTCTCCGACACCCTGGTTGTAAGACATGTTGTGGCAAACTTTTCCATAATTTACAAATTTTTCCTGCTTCTGTAATGGGAGGAATAGATCTTCAAAGACAACAATTGTGAAAACTAGCTGAGAATCATGAAAACAGGTCGGTGCCAAACGTTTAGCAGCGCACTGCTTGGAACCAAAGGTGTTAAACGAAACAAAGAAAATTCACAAAACTGCTATTTTAAAAAAGGCAGTGTCTATTTTGCTACCAAGATAGCAGCAGCAAAAGGCTTGGTAGAAAGGAAGTAAATGTAACTAAACCTACAACCTAACCCTAACCGTAGCCCTAACCCTAAGCTAACCTATTCCTAACCTAACACTAAGCTAACCTAACGCTAAGCTAACACTAACCTAACCTAACACTAAGCTAACGCTAACCTAACCCTAATCCTATCCTAACAACACTAACCCCTAAACATAACATGTAAGCGGAGCCTGACAGAAAAAAAAGAAAGTCAGCAAGGTGAGAGTCGAACCGAAAACCATTGGCATAGCAGCCGTAACACCTAACTGTTAGCACCATGAGCAGGACAGTGTTTTCCTGACAAAGTGACCTTTTTCTTAATATTGTGTCATGCCATGAGACTGAATCTTCGACTGCTGCCACAATAGCTCCAGCTGATATGTTGCTGCCAGAATACCGCCTGTAAAATAGACACTACCTTTAAAAAAATTCAGAAATAAAGGTTCTTGTTTTTTTCTTTATCAGAAAGTACATACAATTTTGGATATTATGATATATTCATTGATTTCTAATGCAATGGGTTGGCAAATTATGGCTGTAATATCCTCAAGAGAATACCCTCTATAGTGGCCCTTAATCCTTTTCTTTGCACACACCTATCAATTCTAAGCACAAAGCTGAATAGACCTTAAGCACCAGTACCATTTTTCAAGTCTTCAACTTCAGTATAAACAAACCAAGAATCAAACTCAGTCTACCAGCTTTAGTGGCATGTGCTCAACCAACTGTACCACTTAGTTCATAATAAACTTATTAGTGGTGTCAAATTGACTTGCATAAGCTCTACTTATTCTTTAAAACATCCACAATACCGTAATTCATAGCTGCTTTTTTACAGGCAAATTCAATGAACAAAACAATAGTTTTCCCAGAAGAACATGCAGACTTTAAATACAACAGTAAAAATGCAAGTAAGAAAGCAGCTAACATAATACATATTGATAACTAAAAGCCACAATTTTTAGTTGCTTTTACACTCCTATATGGAAAACAAATACAGTAGTTGTCTGTGAATTGTTTCGGAGTTTGCGTCTCACCAGTATTGCTTTTGCGTAGTAAAATATGTGGATACTGTGTACACACCAAGCATAAAAAAGAAGTGCTGGGATAGGTCTTGCTCGTCTCAAGGCTGGACACGTACTAACACCAGTTGTGTAATGCCCTACTGTACGGTTATCCATTTTCTGTGCTTTTGCAAATGAGGATACAGCTGTGGAGAGGATAAACTGCTTTGCTCCTCCCAGTGTTGATCATGTGCTAACACCGTTTCTGTAATGTGTGCTGATGTACAGCAAAATACTTTTTGTGCTCTTGTGTCTGTGATATGGACCATGAGTCCGCAATAAAATATCATTATTATTATTATATATTAACTATCAATCGCAACCATAGTATCAGTAGATCACCCATCAAGTTCACTCTTCTACTACTACTAGGTTGCACTATCATTATATAGGGATAAGTGAACTACGAAGTACGATAATTCGCTTGTGGTGACTATCACAGTGACTTATAACTTATTATGGGCACCATCGAGCAGTGACCATTTGTTTACATGTGGCCCCATCTACCTGACACCACAATAGGAAGCTGCTAACACAGCTTGCCAGTGCTAAAACCTGGCATTTCAACACTTCTTGTCTATCGGACCGAGCCCTCACAGACATCACATCATAGTCAACAGAAGCAGGTCATGCATTCATTCTGAACTTGAAGTTCAGATCTCATGCGTTCCAAACATCAACTTGTCATGCGACCACTTCAACTAATTCGATTGTGTTTGCCTAAAGACAAAATAGATTCAGCAGTACTTCTACCTCATGACACAAACCTAGACACTGCCATCACATCACATTGCTTGGCCATAACATCAAAGATATATACAATCACCATATTTCGGTGGTTCTGTGTATGCTGTTGTAGCCATATTAGAGTATGTAGTAGGCCTACTAGTACTTCATCTCATGCAATACGATGTATTGTTTTGTACAATAAAAACATAGATAAATCGCTTATTTGCATACTTCTTAAATGCTTACAATTACATTGTAAAATTCCATACAAAGCTTAAACCTCAATCCAAATTTTATCTAATTTTAAGTAAAAACATTGGTTAATTAGCATCACCTATAAAATAACTTAATAGAATAAATCATTATCAAAGGTAGTGTCTGAACAACAACCGCATCTGCCCTGGTGTGGTTTTCATTTTCGAAGGACTAAAAAATAAAAAGTAGCCTACCCAGCTTTGATAACCGTATCCAGCTTTGTGCCACGTATTACACTGAGTTTGTGACGTTAGCAGTAGAGTCAAGTGTCTATTCCTGCTGCGCGAGGGGACATGATTTGTGCAGCACAGCTGTCACCAACCATAGTAATAGTTCCTTTGACTTTGCCATAGAGATTCAACCAGTCTGGATTTCGTGCAAGCGCACGCACGATTTTTTATTGGACTGTGGTGTCACGCGGAAATTACGAGAAAACCCTCATCCTCCATTCATTTTTTCACACAGAAAACCACATTTTATGTGAACGTTTTCAGAAAGGTCTGGAGAGGTAGATGATAAAATGGATGCCGATTTTGCGCATTTGACCTAAGGTAACCTCGCGCGATGAAAACGGTGGAAACACAGCTCGTTTCTACGTCAAGGTAGTAACTACTGATCCGTCTGGCATGAACCGATTTGAATAAAATGCTCAGTTTATCAGTCAGTCGGCAGCGACCTCGTAGCCTAACAGACATGTTCCAGGGCTCGTATGCCAATGCTTTTTGTTTCAGCTCTCAGCTTGGGGAGTTCCGTTTTCGTAGTAATTGTTGCAAAAGTATCCACACTTTTCTCTTCAAATTTTCTGTTTTGCTTTACGTTTGGGCTTTAGGTTTAGCGGTTATGTTTAGGGGTTAGGTTTAGGGGTAAAGTTTAGGTGTTAGGTTTAAGGTTTAAAACTTTAGGTTTATAACGGAATCAGTCGAGTACAGCAGAAACTTCCCTCTGACCCTATCTTGTTGCAGAAACGAGCAAATGTTTCCAGTGTTTTCATCGCGCGACGTTACCTTAGATTTTACCCCCTAACAGCAATTGCCATTTGCACCCCTTCACCTGAATCACTGTGCTTCTCATAGGATTTTTTTCTGGTGTAAGATTTGCTAATAAATTGGGCAGTGTCTATTTTGCCGCATAGTGTTTATTCTGCCACATTAATAGCACTACTGCAGCTATTTTGCCTTTAGCCGAACTTGATCAGTTGAAGTGGTCACGTTTCATGACAAGTTCGAAACATGTGACCTGCTTAGTTGACTGTGACATAAGAGTCTAATGGACGAGTTTTGCCATGTCTTTAGTACTGGCAAATTGTTTTGTTAGCACCTTCTTGTCTTTGTTGCATCAAATATAGGCTAAACCTTAACCATAAACCATATCTCTAAAATCTGACCAAAACCTCTTAATTCTTATATCGTATTCCTAAACCCTAACCCGTTATCTCTTTGCACATTCTATTTGTTATGTGGCCACATCAACCAATGGTCTTCAACTACAGGAAACTTTATAGCAGTGATGGAGTCTCGCGACTCGTCTCGAGACACATTTTTGCGAGTCACGGTCTCGGTCTCGAAGGTTTCAGGTCTCGAGACTTTGAATATTGCAAAGAAATAGTTTAAATGTTAAAATTTCCTCAACTCAAATATTTTGTTTGTTGTATTTGCAGGCAAGAAACAACCAAAACATGTCGAAAAAATGCCAGAAACTTGAAAAAATTCAAGTCAGAAGCACGGGCGTCTGCAGAAACTTTTCCAGGGGGCAAGCTCGATACTTTGCTTATGCTCTCCATGTTGCTGATGATACAATGCAAATGCACGTTCACAAAACGCTTTGCCCTTTCTACACCATAACGAAAATGTCCCTGCTACGCAGGGGCATAACGAGGGGGGTCAAGGGGGCACAATTCCCCGGGCGCCGAATCACTTTGGGGGAGCCACATAAAGTCCCAACAATGTTGGAAAGATTTCAGGTTCAAACATAGGTAGGGGCGCCAAACCTGCTTCTTGCCCCGGGCGCCATCTAACCTCGTCACCCCCCTGCTGCCACAACAGCAGTCGCAAAAATCGCGCTTCGTTGGCGCAGCAAAGCTTCTTTTTCATTCATGTTTCTTTTCACACTGCACAGTACAAAACTACGAAGCTTACCACTATTAGCAGTCACTGTCATTCAGCATTTTCTGTCAAAGATGTTTGCGTTCAACAGTCACATGCGACAAAACGCCTACGACCTTAACTGAACCTTTGAAGATTTGTTGCCATGTTATTGTTACGCAATAAAGAATAACAATCGAACAATCCCCTCAGAAGCTTTGCAACCTGCATCTGCATGCGAAGTAGCGCACATGAGTAAACTGCAATCTCTCCACTTCATGACACCAGAACAGCGAACCTACCTATTGTGCAATGTGTCATGCATGCAAATAAAGTGCTATTGCAAGAATTAAACCAATTAATGGAAATTGAACTGCTGTGTTCAGATTTTCCAAACGTTTTTGGTTTTAGACCAAATTTCTAGGGGAAAAAGGCCCGTTTTCTCTCTTTGCAGATGCCCGTGGTTACAAATTCATTTGTGCCTATTTTCACACAGCATAAAATACCACGCTGAAGTCACCGACACGCCAACGTCCGGAATCAAAGAAAGTGTTTCCCTTCGGAAACAGGCAGGCGACAAGACGAACTGGTTGGGCGAAAGAAATTTGGCGAAAGAAATCACTGGAAACAACATCGTGTCGCTGGCGACACAGTTATTACAGAATCAAAACAAAATATTCCCTGGAAAGGTAATTGTCCAGATTTTCATTCTTGAAAGTTTTGTTTTGCCTTCAGTGTACAAATTTTTTTTACAGACCAAAACGCAAACATCATCAATCCAAGCGAAATCACATTTTTTCAAATCTTCTCCAGCGTAATGGGTTATCGTAAACAACATTGTGTCGCTGGCGACACAGTTATCACAGAATCAAAACAAAATATTTCCTGGAAAGGTAATTGTCTATATTTTCATTCCTGAAAGTTTCGTTTTGGTCTCGGTCACGAACTTCAAGTCTCGAGTCTCGGTCTCGGAGTTTTTGATGAAGTCTCGGTCTCGTCTCGAAATTTTAACCGGGTCTCAGTCTCGAAGGTTACGGTCTCTACGTCACAAACATATTTTTGTTGAATGTCACAAACATATTTTTGTTGAATTTTGATCAAATTTGAAAAACTTCTTCCAAAAAACTATTTCTCCAAGTTAGATTTTTATTAGATTACTATTTCAAAGTCTAATGATATCTATAAATTTATAATCTCAACATGTCTGGTACAAAACATATCCGACGACAAAGATCGAAGCAAACAATTATGTCCCATTCATTACTAAGGTTTGGGCCGATCTACATTAATTCATAACATCGACTAAAATTTGGAAATGGGCAAGTAGAACAACTATTAGATTCCCACCATTGGATTTGCTCTATTTCTGATGGTTTTCAGTTGTTTGTACTCGAACCATTATCAAAAAATCACGAGGACACCAAATTATAATTCCATTCCTGCGTTTTCAAATCGACTCAGCATTAAAACTAAACACATAGATTTGTCCTAACGATACATCGGAAGTTTTATGTAACATATATCCAAAGGCGCAGGCGGGGGGGGCTGAAGGGGCTCAAGCACCCCCTTAGCGATCAGAATATTGATGTTTATTTTCTTAGTTTTTCACCAACATTGCACTGTAAGTCGAGATCGGGTGCATTGCAAAATGTTCTTTGG
>JGI24158J21664_10008526_pt1 | contig 13645 bp, 7 predicted proteins | sample Ectturendosymbi3_FD_21664 | JGI IMG/M metagenome (IMG submission 21664) | reverse complement strand
TTTTGTTCGTCTAATTCGTCATTTGCAGTTTCGCTTTTGATGTCTAAGCAGCTAGTACGTATGGGAATTCAAACAAATTAAGGATCTTTATCTGAGATTTGTTGCACCTCGCAATTTGTTTATCGAATATATACATGAGGTTCGAAGCGCGACCCGACTCCCCATTGAGAGAACGCGAAAAAGTTTATTAAAGATTTAAAAGGTACTTGATTAAATGGAGAAGTCCAGACAGAGCAAACGAATTAATTGTTGTATTCAATCATAACGTCATAAACTTCTATTTTAGTGCAAATAAGAGCACTACATGTATGTATGTATACGAGTTACTATGATAAAGTATACGAGCTTATATGATAGAGTTTTCACCTATTTGCATAATTCGTCACTTCGCCTAATTGGTCACTATTTTCTAATCCCCTTGACGTGACGAATTAGGCAAATTCTACTGTAATACCTTGAAAATGCAGTCAGTATTTAGTTGCATTAATTCTTATGATTACTCTTTCACCCCCGCCATGTTGAGGTTATNCGCAAGNAAAATACGTAATTTGTTTTATAATTAATGCAAACNGTCAAATTGTGCTTTAAATTAAATGAATACAAACGGTTGTCCGCCTCTTGCTAAAAATATCTCGCAAAAACATTTGATACCTTGATCAAAACAATTTACATGCTTTTGTACGCCACTGAGTATCCCCATCCGACATTTTTAGCCATTTACCTCAGAACTTGATGATAAGATGTCTTGATTTCTTCCCACTGTCGGATTCCTATTTGATAACAAGTGAGAGTGGATGTGCTGTAGCTGGTGCGCTGTTTCAATGTTTGGCATTCTCCTGTGTTCCTGTGGGTGTCTGCAGGGGGGACAAAATGGGAATTTGCCACCACCAGGAAATTGGGACTATTATCAGGTTCTGAGGTAAATGGCTAAAACCAAAAATTCCTAGAACACATGAAGGCAGCAGCTTAATTGACTTAATTCTTGCAATGACAGTTTTACTTTCCGATATGACACTCACGCTGCGCAAGAGCCGGGTTCACTGTTCTGGTATCATGTAATTTTGAGGTTTCAATTCACTCATGTCCGCTACATTGCCTGCAGAGGCAGGTAGCGAAATTTGGGTGGGGTTAGTTCGAAAATTAGCCTTCATTGCGTAACAGTAACATGACAACAAAGGTTCACTTTAAGTTGCGGTAGTAGCGTTAAGCCGCATGTGACTATTGAAGATATCTGTGGTAGGTAATGCAGCGAGACAGTGACTGCTGATTGCAGTAAGTGACACGTCCTTTTATACGATGTGAAAAGAAGCCTTGCTACCAACGAAGCAAATTTATGGGACTGTTGCCGTAACATGGGTTATTTTATTTGTGGTGTAGAAAGGTAAAGCGTTATGTGAACGCTCATTTGCATTGTATCGTCAGCAGCCTAAAACGGGCAAGCAAAATGTCGACTTTGCCGATCAATGGAAAAATTTCTATGAACGCCTATGCCTATGATGTTTGTGTTTATAATGTAACATCTGCTTTGTTCTGCGCTATACATGACCATTTTTGTGTTATTTGAGTACCATTTGTTGCAACCTCTCGGTTAGCATGTCGTTGAATGTGCGATTCACCACGAACCGGGTGTGCATGAAGACATACACCCACATATATGTGGCGTGAACAAGCGAAGACTAAAGCCCATATATATGTAATGTATATGAATTTTTTAAGAACTAATTATTGCATTTGCCAGCTGTGGCCTATGGTCCCCCTTCAGCAAAGTTTTCCCCCCCCTTGGCTCACACCTCTAGTTTCGCCACTGAGAATACCTTAATAAAACCAAATACGCTTTGTGTACAGGTTTAGCTATTCACATAGTAGCATGCACGTATGCATATATTTGTACTTTGTTATTCGTGAACTATTTAAAATAAGGGTTTTTATGTGCGTATTGCTTTTACACTCTGGTGTACAACAAAGTTTACAAAAAAGAGCTGCTTTTGTCGACACGATACTTGTAGGTTGCACAGTACTCACAATACGGCCAGAGATACTTGTAATGTTGACTACTTTCGGTTTTTTTTGCAGCAGCTAAGAGTTTGTGCGCTTAACTTTTGAAAGGTGTGAATGTAGGACAGAACACAAACCCAGAAAAACAATTGATGCTGTTTTCTCGATCAATTTTCTTCTTGCAGCAAACGCATGCTTATTTTGAGATGTCGTTATCAAAAAGTGGTTTATTCTCATAGCTTAATGATAAAACCAGTGCATTTTTGTTATGCTGCTGTAACTTAGAGTAACAAGAAAGTTTTTCTCCTTTAAAGAAACTGAGATAAACAACTTTATTAAGATTCGTCACAGTGCGAAACTAAAACGTACTTCCTTACATCACCCAGGGAGAGAACAAGTGTCATAGGTAAACCTCAGCATTATTAACAAATCTAAAATCATCCCCGAATCACGTACACTACGTCTTTCAAATTTTACTTATTTTTCTCTGTATTTGTCAAGTAAAAGCAAATTAAAAGCGTCTACATTCTCATTTATTGTTTCACGAATTCAGAAAATTTCCACCTCATTTCTGAGGTTAACGAATGAAATTTTTTCACGTCAGCTTTGTATTGAAAAAATAATGGTTGAATTGGGAAAAATCTGCAATTCACTTTTGCGTGTTAAACTTCACGAACATCTTTAAACGTTTTGAAAATCTTGTCTCTAACAAATTTGCGCAATATCTAAGGCAAAAACATAGCATAAACAACTTCCAACAAAAACGTACAATGCAATATAATCATTTAAATTTCTATACTAAATATGCTTTTTCAAAAAAGGCAACTGTGAAGCTTATCTGACGTATACGTGACATTCATGTCAGAAAAAAATAAAGCTTTCTTCCAATGCAAGGGCGTTTAACGCTGAACACAAGTAATGCAGTTTTATATAACTCCCAAAAACCGTGGTTTTGTCTCGATCTCACGCCCATGATAAACAGTACATTTTCTCAGAATAAGAAGTTTTCTTTTATCTCGGGATCAGAAAGGTTTACCCGAAAAATATTGCGAACACGGTATAGCGCGTGTTTTGTCACTTTATACTAGATCTTTCAGTCTAGATATATTTTGCCAGAACCCTCGTTTTCTTTTGGATCTGTGTTGTTATCCTGTGAACTCTTCAGTTGGTCATCAGGTGCAACGTCATCAGTAGAGACCTTCAGATCCTGGTTAGCATATTTACTGGTCGTAGTGGTTGATTGACTCACGGCAGCGTCTGTAGTTTTTAGACTTGTCTCCGCAACTTCTTGGACGGAGGTTGCTTGCACATCAAGCTGCCTGTCGATGCGTGTAAGCTGAATTCCTCCTTGTCGGTGCTCGTGATATGAAAGAACGTTACCTCGGTAAGTGTCGCCATTGTATGCACTGGGCAAGTAATACAGGGCTCCATGTGGGAAAAACCAGTTGTACAGCTTTGTCCACTGACTTCTGGCAAGCTTTGATCGAACACAGAAAAGTAAAACGGACAAAACGCCCTGCAAAGATATCAGATGCAAGATAGAATCTTTTCCTCTTGCAGGAAAACACTGTAGTGCAGATGCTGCTCAGTATTACCAATTATGTTTAGTATTTTTACAGTTATCTCTATCGCCTTGAATTACTGAGAGCGGTAAAAGAGAAAAGTGTTGATTTGGTGCATTAACCTAACAGGAAAGCAACAAACAACATGAGTTCACTCATCAGATCACTCTATTTACGTAGGTTGCAAGTTAATTTCGATATTTCGTTTGTGGTGTCTCAGTGACTTGTTATCTGGGGTACCATTTACGGGTCACTACTTGATTCTACATGTGGCGGCATATGTTGTTTGCCTGGATTTATTCGGTAATTGCTGCTTTTGAGGCTATGCGACTCTCTTGCATGCTAACGTGGGAAGGGCATAAACGCAAAAAGCACACCTCTTGCATGTTGCTGGTGGTGGTTGAGATCCAGTCCCGTCGCCACGGGGGAGCTTTGGTGGGCTTAGACCCCCCAAACAAAGCTCCAAACCCCCCAAACTGAAACGTGAAACACTATAAATATATCGAGTTTTGGTTAATTTTATAGTGTGAAGCCCCCCAAACAAACGCACAACCCCCCCGCAGAACTGCAAAGCCCCCGTATTGAAAACTTTCTGGCGACGGTTCTGTTGAGATGGTGTTTAGAAAATGTGTTATAATCATTTGAATCGCCGTGAACTACTGAGGCAAGCCATAGGCGTAGCCAGGAGGGACCCAGAAAGCCATGGCGCATCCCAAATTTTTAGTATATCTAGTAATGTTGTGCTTTAAGAGGCCGTATTCCAAACAAAATACTGTTGCTCGCCTAAAATCAAACATTTTGCCCCCCCCTCTTAAAATTTTGGGCTGGCTACGCCACTGAGGCAAGCACAAGAGAAAGATGGTAATTCGGGGTTTTAACTAACAAGAAAGTAACCAGCAACAATACAGATCACCCGACGAGGTCACTCTGCTAACACTAGATTTGCAATATTATTATATAGGGATAGGTGAATTTCGATTATTCGCTTGTGGTGACTATCACAGTGACTTGATACTTATAGGCGCCATCTACCGGTGACCACTTTATTTACGTGTGGCGCCATACTCCAGGCCGCCACAAATGTTTTCTCTTGCAGGTTGTTCTGAATTTAACGAGTTGTTCATTTGCGTCATCGCTTTCACCAAGGCCTGGCTTAAGTCGTAAGTTCTTGTGATTTTCTTAGGTAGTTGTAACCTTTCACTGGTAGATGTGGATTTTTAGGCAATGGCTCTTCACATTGTTCTACAGAGCAGCGCGCGCATGGAAGTGCCATTGAGTTTGTGTGAAAAGTGGCAAGTATTGATGGAAACAGCTCAAAACATCAGTTAAAAATATCACGCGAAATTTTTTTACACTTTCCATAAAAATAAGTTCAAAATATCTCAAATCGTCGATCAGTACGTAATGCACACAACGCTAAATTACAATTAGCAAACTTCTCTTGTTGGCGATTAGATGGAAATTACCAACACACGCTCTTTAATGGCGAACCAAGTATATTCGAAATCATCGCAATACTTGAAAAACCAAGGGATTTATGTCCATAACTTGAACCAGCTTAGTTCATGAATAATAATCTGTTGCCCAATATTGCAGCATCTAAGCAACTAGTGATTAAACATGCACTACGAACTGAAGTAAACTACAGTAATACAGAAAACGTTCCGAGACAAACACCGGAGATCAAGACGATCGGTCAACTGGTTTTATGACGTTGCGACCGAAAGACGTCTCGAATAAGCGATTCCGTCTTGTTGTAAAGAGACTTGCCAGATCCATCATCTCAACGCGCTGTAAAACTTTGTGGTATTGGTAGAGGCTCGATTCGGCGCTGGGGATTAGCAACATGCTAGAGGTGATCACGGAGTCGGAGCGGACTCCGGCAGGAGTTTTTTTGCCGGAGCAGGACCCGCAATCAGAATTTTGAATAAATGCTGGAGAAGAAGTGAAGTTCTCAGGTTTTACAGGAGCCGGATAATAGCTTTCATTTTAAATTAAAAATTGCTCTGACAGGCTAATTGTTAGATTGACGTCATGGTTCTTTGTTGCTCTTGGTCAAATTGTACAGCGAAAGATTTAGTGCAAGCTGCAGAGGATGAGGGAGAGTGGCAGACTGGTGGGATCTGTTGTGGCTGATGCAATGGCAATGCTCCGATCACCTCTGCAACACGCCAACAAAAACTGTTCGACTTACCAACGAGACGCTCAGTGCGCCGTATACATTGTCCAGGACGTTGTAGTATGTCAAACTACGCTGATCGGAAGCAAGCCTGGCGCAGGCACTCGCCCACGTCAGCCCGAAAAAGACAAGGAATACAAACAAATGTTCAGCTGTCTGTTTCGACTGTGCAAACTGTCCCCGATAGCCTTGGAAAATCACCTGTAACATTAAAACCATTGATTGAGTGTTGTGTTGTGGCAGTATGCGCTGAACGCCGACTTTTCTTGAAAGTTTACAGCTTTTACGTCTTGCTGCATGACTGAATTTGAATTTAGAACTTGTTTTGTAGGCTGCATTCGCAGACGCTTGGACGTATCCTACGCCACAAAAATTTCTTGCTAAACGTGTTTTTGTTTTGTGACAATCTTGACAAGATCCACCAGCGTTTATGTGACGAAATTTTCACACTGCCTCGTTCAATTAATCGTAACTTACAGCCAGAGCCGTATCAGCCGCACTCCATACCCCCCAATTGGGGGGGCCCACGCTGTCACAGGAGCTCGAAATTCAGTCACGTTACCACTTAGCTCTCCAAAGAAAGCTTCGAACCCCCAAATTGAAATATGAAGCACTAGAAATCAGTGAAGTTGGGGGGCCCTTTGAAAGAAAAGTGCTTATACATTTCAGTTACTTTGGGCCCCTTTGAAAGCATGGTATTTACACATTACAACTGCTGTTGGGGGCCCTTTGAAAGCCAAGTAGCCTATACTTACACATTACAGTTGTTGCTATTGTGGTCCCTTTGAAAGCAGAGTACATGCACAATGCACTTGCTGTTGGGCGCCCTAGTAAGGCATTAGGGGTTCCTTTGAAAGCAGAGTAGCCTACTTACACGTTGCAGTTGCTCTTGGGGGCCCCTTTGAAGGCAGAGTACTGCATTATGATGTGGTTCTGAAAATACTGTATGAGCGGATAATAAATTTTTCACCAAAAATGAGGAATACTTAAGCGCGAAATACCTTGATGGAGCCCCTAATAAGGGGGGGGGGTCGAAACAAGTGACTTACTTGCCTTCCCTTAAACACACCACTGTATATAACCCTGACAATGATCTTATATGAGAATATGAAACCGATTGAACACTTCTGCTTCATCCGATGTGCGTACTTTCTCACCTGATGTGCGCATGGAAATACTGTGATGCAAAGTTATCTCTATATTATTAAACACATTGAAGTTGCTGATGAATTTATCGCTTCAAAAAACACAGATTTAACGCGATTTTTTATAATTAAACCTAGACAGCCAGGTCGACTGAAAAAACAAATCTGGGTGAAAAAAAAACTCACTGGGAGCCCTGGTCACATATGCGGCAAAGCGCCTGCTACCGTAACTTGAAGCAGGGTTGCCAGATCTACTTCTTGGCAAGGGGCCAAATCTAGTCCAGAAAAGAGCCAAATTCTAAGACAAGGGCCAAAAAAGGGCCAACTATTTTTTCCAAATTTATCAGCAGTTACAAAGTCATATGAACCCATACTTAGAAATTTATTTTATGACAATGTTCCTCAATCACAATTGCAGCATAACAGCAAAACAATCACTTGAAACATCGTAAGAGAACAACTTAATTTCCATGTTTAGCCGTAAACTGAGATAACTTTACCATCGTTGATTAGTGCTAAAGCGATCAACAATCTGAACCAGTGTTGCCACTAAGGTCAGTCGCGTTAACATCAAATTGTTGCCTTTTTCAACATCAGATTTTAACATTACAGTTTAATATAAGCTAAATGTTTCTACTACCAGTTCCTAACAAAATGCGATAAAACACGTTGAATCCGAAACAGAGAGGTGTATCGTCATTACATGGAAAACTCGGTTATTTATGCGTAACATCAACGTTATTCCCAACACTATGAAGAGATCTTCTTCAGTTTGGAACGATAACCAAACACCCATGAAGGTGAGAAATTGATGAAATCATGAATCTAACTCATTTTCATATCTTAAAAGTATGGAGTATTTGGAAAAAAACAACAGCTCAGTAAACATCAGATTTGTTGACAAAACATCAGACATCAGAATTTTTTTCAAAACATCAGAAGTGGCAACACCGATCTGAACAAAACCAACAAACACGTGCACCACCAAAATAACAGCAAGTTAGATAACGTAACAGTTCTCACTGCTACCTCTACAACTGCAGCAAGTAACAGGTATTCTGTTGAATACGTCCACGTAGGCCTTAGTCTATATTTGTTAACATTTAAAAGGCGATTTGAAATGCAAAATGTTATTAATCTAAACATGCGCCATGCACCAGGAGATTAACACGTCCAGAGATCAGCAAGGTTTATGCATGCGTATTTCGGCCAGTAAAAAGCCCAATGCGCACGCTTTATAAGCATATTTCACCTAAGCTCATGATACAGTTTATCAAGTTGCCCTAATGAAAGAAAACGTTCATCGCGGCGCACATGCTTTGACCGGTCTCATGTTTGCTCCTTCGGTAATATTGTTATCATAACTACAATAAACGATAGGATTGATTCTGATTTCCTGCATTTTTTACATATGCATTTCATTACGACATCTCTAAATAATTGCCGTCAATTAAATGACAATGATTTACGACCCAATTTCTTTTGTTAAGCTCGTTCCAAAAATTTTAGTTAGAAACTACGAGCCTATTATGGGTTTTTGCGGGAAAATATTTATAATTCATTTGCACAATCTGCAAATGCTGTTCATGTTGTGAATTAAACATAGATTTTCAGAATGTCTAGCCTCCTGCACAAACATGAAGGCCCCCAATGGAAGACTTTCTGGTGACAGTTCTGTCCAGGCCCGCAGACATGGGAGTATTCGGGGGCAGTTAGCCCCAAATCTTTTTTGTTCCCAACAAAAAGTTTTGTTGTGCTCAGAAAAATTTGTTTTAAACGTATAACAAAAACAAAAATCTTTCCCCCCTCAAATGTATTTTCCCCCAAACCTTAAAATTTGGCTACGGGCCCGGTTACGACAAAATTGTGTCTGCAATTAGAATATTTTGTTTTGAAGGCCATTCGGCCTCGAGATGTAGCATAACGTCGAAAACTTTTTTTAGAAATCACTATTAGGGGGCCCCTGTGAGCATTTTGGGCAGGCCAGAGTTGGGCTGCTACGGCACTGCTTACAGCACTTCACAACAGTTAGCACACACACACACATATATATATATATATATATATATAGATCTTAAAAATCGTAACAAACCTCAGATTTTTGTGTGTCTATGCTGACCATCTTGACGGACAAAGCAGCGTGGAAGAAGGCAAACAAGTATAAACCGCCAGCAGGAATTGCAAACAGAAATTGCAGAGTGGCACCTTGCATCAGGCATGAATCTTTCCCGGCGTACGAGTGTTCGTGAGGTATGAAAACGCCATTAACTGTTATCAGATACACTGAACTAAGTCACATGCTTTTAATTTTTGCTGTTGCAAATCAAAAAGGAAATTAAAATAGCTTAACCAGGGCCGGCCCTAGCAAATGCGGGGCCCAATGCAAGACCTGGGCGCGGGGCCCAATGCAAGGCCTAGGCGGGGGGCCCCTCTGAGCAGTGGTTTTATGACGTCATCGTGTTCAGTCAACCGTGTTACGATCGTGGTAGAGCACAGATATAAAGTGCAGCACTAACACGAGAATTGAGCACGTTTGCTAACGTTCGAGACGAAATTTGCTTGTTCTTACTAGAGCGTTCTTTGTTAACAGTGAAATTTATGGCGTTTCTACTGAATTATCAAGCGCAAGGTGCATCTGCAAAAATGAACAATCTACCCAAACACATGGCCCGGGGCCCCAGAGGCGCGGGGCCCAAAGCAGCTGCATCGGTTGCATCGGCTTAAGGCCGGCCTTGAGCTTATCAATCCTACGAGACATTCTATAGAAAAAAATTAAAGTGAAACTTGTACAAACAACAGTTTTTATTTTGTGTAGTTACGATAGAGCACATGCACTGTCTGGAGGTACCGGGATTTTGTTGTTTGTATGAGGAAGCTAAAAGAAACCAAGGACCACTTAAAAGAGTGCACAGATGCAAATAGTTGTTGCGTTATATTAACGGTCATTTGTTGCTTTGCTTCAATGATGTATCAGTGCATGAGCGTTGTAGTCATAGCTGGACGATGTTTTTCTGTTTCGCTTAAAAATACTGCGAGATTTCAAAAATGTTTAATGACACCTTATTGCTTTCAAAACAAGTCAAAAAAGGTAATAAAACAAAGACTTCACTTGTTTTCTCTCTGCGATTCATGCAACTGTTGAACGAAGCACATATTTGCTAAAATGCACTCAAGGTATTCGATCAAAGAACTACTGCCCAACCATATATGTTTTAGCACTTTCGGAAAAAGCCTACAACAAAACATTGCCGTTTTTACCGCAATGTTGCTTGCTTTTGTTAATCAGAGCGCAAATGAAGTCAGTGATGCAGAATAAGCGTTGCAAATACTGTATATTCAGATCTGGAAAGATTGTGAGCCGTTATTGTTTTTTTGTTTGCTTTGCAAATAATTAAAGTTGGAACTAAAATCTTTCCTGAAGCACATCTTTTGAAAAAAGACAGTTTTACTGTGAGCAGCATCTCACTATGTAGTTGAACGAGAGAACTTTTGACAGAAACACTACCTTCTCGTGAAAAATATATCGTGTGGAAGCCTTGTCGAAACCCAAATGTTTTTATTTCAAACATATAGTTTCAATGGCTTCTTCAAAATCCTTTCCTTCATCTGATGAAATGTGACGAAAGGGCAAAACGCTGAAATAACCTGCTACCACGGTACTTTTTCAGACGATTTTTTAACATATTTGGCAAGAATGAAGCAGAGCCGAGGAGTTTTCAGTAATAACCGAGATGTGTTGCTCTTATTTTAGAAAAGTTTTGTTTTTGTAGCGTGTTGGTATCAGGGTATAAATAGCAGTGCTAAAATGACAAATTAAGGAAAAGCGTACAGGTCTAACTGATGTTATGTTACTGCTACGCGGAGGGGAAGTTTTTCGACGCAAGCACTTATATTTTTGTTTCTTTACGTAGAAGACCAAGCTGTCTGACAGAGACAGAATGGATCTCTTCATATTCAGAAAATGTCTGATACAAACCTTGCTGTGGCGGGCCCTCTCATGTTTGCTGGCATGCGAGTTTCGGGACAAACTGTCGCATAAATGAGTTTGGAATACGAGGTAAAACGCAGAGAGTTTCTTTAAAAGATTCAGCTGTTTTGTGTGCGCAGCGTATCCAAGAGCAGTAAAGCGTAGGGTGATGTAGTGAGAAGCTAAACATCATGACAAAGACGAACTTATTTCCAAATCAGTAAAAGTATTTACCGCTCGTTGGTTGGTTTTCGAAAACGCCCACCATCACTGCCAATCCGACCACGAACACGAGAATACTCGGACCATACACAATGATGCTGTGCCTGCGAAGACACGGAAAGCAATGAAATGATGATTCGAGCTAAATTACATCGAACAACAGAAGATGCAACAGTTTGGTGCTGCAGTAGAAAATTACTCGTGAGTGCAAACTACTTGAGTCATTCTGCTTCTACGTGGCCAGATTTACATCTCTGGTCAAACTCAAACCCTTGTAAATTTTTTTCTTTTGACACAATGCTTTTCACAAAAACATTGCGGCGAATAAATCAACAGATGCAGGAATTTGAAGTAAGTTATTGGTATAGCTGCAGACTTAAGCACTTCTTAAGCAATACGAATAAATGCATTAACTGCGGTGATGTGGAATTGTTACTTACTTCGCTATGGCACGGTTGCGAACGTCTTGCTTCTTGTGGGCCCATTTCAGAATCCAATTTAAGGGCCATTCAATATTTTTGCGGAAGATGAAAGCAGCTAGTGCCAGCCATGCGAATGTTGTGAGGAGGAAGAAGTGGTGCATGGAAGCCACCACCAGGCATACACTGCGAGGGAGGTTGCCCCACTTCACGGAGGCCACCAGGTGTAAGGCGAATGCCAGTGTCGTGCATAGGAGAGTTTGTAGGACAATATTAGACATAGGATCTCCACGGAGCTGACTGCAAACACAAAATGACGAATTTTGCCTTCCAACTAAATCTTGCAAAAGAAAGTAGCTGTATTGTGACAGTGATCTGCAGAAATATTCAAAAGCAGTGATGCCAACTTGTTGTCAAAAGCCCATCATAGGGCGGGCAAAGCGTCTTTTGCTTTGTTTGCTTTATCATAGCTACAGAGCAATTAACGACAATAAAAATCATGTTTTTTATAAGGTAATTTTAATCGTCAGTAAAATTATTACTAACTCTACCCAGCTCGAAATGTTGCAGTATGCTTATTGGTTTCATTCTCCCCATCAGTTGTGCTCAACATCATGAGTGGAGTACGTATTTAGTCTAACTGCATGTATTAACTAAAATCTCAGCCCAACACACATTCTTCCTTAAACGTTTGACTATATTTCCAAGAATCTTTAACAAAACATTTCTTCCTCGTTAACATTTGTCTAGAAGAGAAATTAATTGCAATACAAGCACAGCAGACTGGTGGATCCTGTGTACCCAAAACATTAACAAACCGCTTTCTTCTGGCACATTTTCACAACGCGAGGTGAAACTAGCACAAAACAACCTACTGCTGAAACAACATTACACAGATTCTTGTATAAAAAACGAAAGATGATGCGTTTTCTGGCCCTTCGAAGATCTCACAGAAACAAACCAGCAATTGTAAGAAGTGTTGTCAGCTTTGAGGAAAATACATTCCATTGATGACGTATTTGAGCAAATATACACTCTCTGGAAAAAGGTTTGGACACCCCATAAATTTCAACTTTGGCACAGGTAAAGGAACACGCGTATAAAGAAGAGAGCTAAAGCGTTTTTTTTTGTTGTCGCATTTTGTTGATGCGAAGCAGATAAATTCATCACAGGTGAAACTGAGGACGTTTCTATTTACAAGTGAAACTTATCTGCTAAATTGTGTAAATCAAGTAGATTACGTTATTAAATTTGCAGTTACCATACAACTATAATAGCAAAATATTCTTTCGAGAAGAACCAAAGGTAAACCATTTTCAAATAAGACCCCTTGCCACCTGAGAAGCGATGGCAACTACAACCATCATGCTTGATATATTGGTACGAACGTCTGTGTTATTACCAATGTTGCGCCAACACAAGGACCGCAATGCGTCGAAAAAAATTTAAACGTCGAATAAAAAGTAAAAACTATCAATTTTTACGACCGAAACAACACCAAACTGTCTTTCTCTTGTATGAAATTTTGTGCCTTACAAGCTGTTTGATGTTTTAGAGGCAATACGCAAAAACAACTGGTAGCCCTCCACTATAGCATAAAAGCCCTGTATTAGCATTTTCACTTGTGTGGCCAACATTTGGATAACGGTTGAGTAAATGTTCAAAGCACATTTTTTTTCAGTAAGCTAGAACTTACTTCGACTTTGAAAAGCTGTTCCACGCACATAAGTTTACCTAAAAATGATCACGCATAAACAAATCGTGAAACTCTTTGCTTACTCCGGTAAAAGGTGTAGAAATATAACGACTGCCAATGATCCAACCGCTACAGAGCTCCCGATCACTGACAGAGTTGCAGGTGGTGTTGCCGGGAAAGAAATCTGAGTCAGATAAAACACAATGCAAACTTTGTCAGAAGCGCCAAGCCACGCTTTGCACTAGAACTGTGAAAAACAATTTCGGAAAATTTCATTTAAAATACTTCGCAATTACGATTGGCCAAGTGCGTTTGTTGTACTCTGTTTTTGCCTGCGTCATCTGTACTGGATACGGAAAGTAAACTCTCAAAGCATTGACTTCTCGATAAAATACTTGGTTCAAAATGGAAACCTTTGATGTAGATGGAACCAGCGTATCATGAAAAGTTCCTTTAAAAT
>JGI24158J21664_10008525_pt1 | contig 13646 bp, 5 predicted proteins | sample Ectturendosymbi3_FD_21664 | JGI IMG/M metagenome (IMG submission 21664) | reverse complement strand
CAAGCCCTCCTGGGGCTGCTGCCCCCACGACCCTTCCCAGAGGAAAATCGGGTGTGAAAATAAATGAATTAATTCTTCCCAAGCCGTGAGAGTGTGAAATAAAATATTTCAGAAATGATTCTTCGTGGTTGGGAAATTCTTATTCTGAATTAATTGCAAATTATAACATACAAAAATGTATTTTTGTATTCTAAGATTGCTTGAATATACACAGTACTGCAAAATTAAAAAAAATTGAGGTAAACATACGAAAGGAAAATAAGTTGTTTTTTTCTTAATAAACAAATACTACGGCACTGAAAAAAGGACAGATATCAGTAAGTAAAAATTGCTCTATTTTCTGCCAAAAATGCTTCAAATATGTCAGAACCATTTTCTTCAAAAGCACCATCAATCGAATACAGGTATAAACTAAACTCTACTGGGTATAAACCAAAATCTGAACTTGGGTTAGTTTTTAATGACATTCAAAACAAGCATCACACAAGTTTAAGCGTATCTTGGAAGCAAGCATATTTAACTTCACGTTTAATTGCATTAATATGCTGTATGTTTTTGCAAAAATAGTAATTTTGATTTAGAAGTTTTGTACTTCCAGCCATTATTTTGATAGTGAGACTGTAAATTTGAGTACATTACACTTTCTTAACTTGGAATGCTTCTTCGCAACGGGAGTTTTGTTCGTGATGCTTGATTTTTTTTATTTCAAAAAATACCAAAAACGGCTTTTACATGCGTATGCCTATGAAGCTGCTTGCTTTGTTGTAAAATTGTAGTAAACGACAGTAAACCCTTTTAACGAATAGCTCCACTGAGTATGTTCATCGCTGTACATGTCGTGCATGCTGAGGATGTAATCAGCCTTTGCAGGCACTTGCGGCTACAAAAATAGAGTTTTGTGGATTGGAGTGATATGGACAACAGAAAAGGTGTTTGGCTATAATTTTGGAATTCCGCAAAGAGTAAAAAAAATCACAAAAATTCGATTCAAGTTTGTCTACTAGAAGCTTGGGTGACTTAGAAAAAAGCTTAAAAGTTGAAAGAAGAGTTCGTTGAAAAAATTGCCTTAAAAGAAGTAGTTGATATTTTCCCCGAACCTAAACCATTTTGAACATGGCCTTCATCGACGTATTTCAATTTTTTTTATAAAATAATTCAACGAGTGGATTGAATCAAGTTATTACCACAGAAAGATTTCAGTTTTACACAAACAGTTGGTAAACAATGCACTTTGCAAAGAAGCTCAGTTACAAGTGCAAAACTGTAGATTTCAGGATCATGCTTCCTTGCTTTAATCCACTGAGGTCATAGATACGGTGATCTAGGCGATAAAATCGTATGGACATTACCTTCTTATCTTTGCTAGGCGTGGGTTTCATCTAAGTTTTCCAAATTCTTGAACTCTAAATTTCACCTTTTTTTCCCAATGTTCGTGGCAACCATTATAAAAATCGCAGTATCGTGGATGGATGTATCTTTTCGCATTACGATGAACCTTTTCGCATTACGAATTGGCCCGCAATTGTTTTCTCTATACGTGCGGGCTGGTTTGAATCAATGAATCAAAAATGATTTCACTCAGTCCGCAAACAAGTTAAGTTTAACAACATTGTCATCAGTCCAGTAACTAGGGGGGCGCAGGGGGGCGAAGTCCTTTTAAAACTTTTTTTCCCCCCTTGAAAATGTGTTGCACATAGTTTAGAGTTATTGGACATCACTAAACAAGTTTGAGCCCCTCTCAGAAAACTCTCCTTCCCTCCTAGTGTTCCAAGCTGGTTACGGGCCTGATTGCCACTGTCATCAACCTGTCGGATCTGCCAATTCTGGCAGTATGCTTCTCCGTAACATTCACAAAACATTGTACAAGAGAAATGAGCTTCATAGCATCCACATATTGCTGTTGATCAGGGTGTATCTGTAGCACAGGCACACCCTACAATTTCCAGGACCTCCGGGTGGAGAAACACTAAAACTTGGTTGCAATGTAACTGGGATCAAGCATCTACACTACAGTGTTCGTCTCGTTCTTATCTGAACTCGACCCGACCCAATGCTGTACGTTCCGAGTTGATCGAATGCCTCGATCTTTAGAAGGTGACAGTGACTTAAACACCGGAGTCTTCGTCACTTTTTTCTATCCATCCCTCTCGACCAGACTTCGCAACGGACCTCGAACACGTTCAATGCCACCAAGCTTTTTACAAGCTTGTAATCGTTAGCTTGTAATGATTCCAACTTTGCACTAGCTGGTCCAGAGCAGGAATCACGGCCTTGCCACGTTTGTTCACGAGCGGTTGTGATGGACACTGGTAGAACAGTCTTCAGAGCATTCAGAGACTGAGTGGTTGTGCGTAAACGTCGCAGGATACAGGATCATCAACGTGTACCAATCTCCACCATCGCGATTTACACCAACGGTCATCCCACACCCCATTCTGTAAGTTGGTGACTTCAATTGCCAGCATGACAACTGGGGCTACAGCATAACATCTCCTGATGACGAAAGCCTGGCCTCATGGGCAGCAGCCAACAACATTGAGCTACTGCACAACTCAAAGGGCGCAGCAAGTTTTCCCTCTCGCCGATGGAACGTCGGCACCAACCTGGACCTGGCCTTCGCGAGTGTCAGCCAGAACAGCCGACAGGCGTGTTCTAGGGAAGTTTCCGCGGCCACGACACCCACCCTTCCTCATAACGCTACCGAGGCTCAAAGATCTGCCTACAGCGATCCGGTGAGGCGTTGGAACTTTCGCAAGGCTGACTGGAAGCGTTTTTGCCTTCTCACAGACATTAATTTTTTAACACCATTTCATGCAGTTTACAATCAAGGGCAGCTAACAATCGAATAAATACAGTACTGAGATATGGACGAAAGCGAGATTTTTAGTATTGACGGTCTTAATAATGCCTATTGAGCAAAAAAATAAAGACGCAATCTTAACTGAAATGGCTCAGTCTTATTCTTTACCCTTCAAAACATGGTGACAGACACCAAAATTACTTTGATACCATGCACAGTGACTGAGATATTGACGAAAGAAGGATTTTTCGTAATGGCGGCCTTAATTTACATATTGGGGGGGGGTTGCCCAAGGATAACAGAGTGGCATCATTCAGATTCGTAAAGAGCGCACCTTGGAGATATAGAAACAGCAAAAAAGCTTTGTGCGGACGGTATTTCACGCTTATCGGTCCCTGCCACCGGATTAAAGCTATTGCTGCTGCTGCTGCTAATCAGAAATCTTTTTGCAAATAAACATTTGTGCACCAGGAAATATGTGAAGCGAGCAGGGTGAGAGCTAAACGCCTTGCTTTGGCTTGGCATCTTAAAATGTCAGGCAGTTTTAGTCGGAAGTTAGAACAGTACTCATACAACGACTAGGCTGCCTTGCTGTTAGTGGCGTTTGGGAAAACCAGCAATTCTACATGCAACGACAGCCATTCCTCGCAAGCAACCTCTACGCTGGGCAATAATATCCCCAAAATTCTACATTGGTTCCTACACGGCGAATCCTATGTTGGTTCCTAGTGCAACACCTAAAACCATTTAGCAGGGGTTGCAAACTTGTATTCACGTTTTTAGGATCAAAGTTGCTAATGTCGTCGAAACAATATTTAAATACAACGCTGCGATTTTTGAAGCAAACATCTGGCAAATATAATTTCGCTCAAAATACAGAAAATATAGATCGGTATAAAACTAAGTCGTAGGCTTTTGGCAAAGCAACCATAAAGGGCCGTTTAAGTGCAGCGTGCGCCACTTTTTTTGCAAGATACTCTACCACTTTGCAACTCCGTAACTCCCCAGCTGAACAGCTAGAGAGCTGTTCAAATTATCTGTGGATTCAGGAAGTATTTTAGTTAAGATTTTTTTTAATTTTTAGTTTTGGGTTTGGGGTTTCTTGTGGATGACGTCATAATGGAGGCATGTTTTCGCGCCTTTTTGGCTGAGGTTACCTGGCCCTGGGCGCCAACCCAACAAGCCATTTTTTGGCTCAAGTTTTTTTAGAAACTAGGTTATCATCCGAGTCTATAGAGCTTTTGATTAGCTTGATAGCATATCTGGAGCAACATTATGGCTCAAAAATAAAACACTGGGTAAAAATTCTAGTCCCACAAAAGGTAATTTCGACCATTTTGATCAAAGGACATAACTTGCCAGCCGATTGAACTAGAAAGTTGTGCAAACTCTCTAAAGATGAGGAACGTTTTGTGGTTTGGAATGAAAAAATTTCTAAGTTTTGGAATTGTCGATGACGTCATAATGGGAGTATGTTGATGTATATTTGGATAACATCATTAGCCATGAGCCATTTTTTTACTCAAGTTTTTATTGGAAACTAGGCTATAATACGAGTCTTTAGAGGGTTTGACTTTAATTAACTTTTTAGCATTTCTGGTTCCAAAAATATGGCCAAAAAAAGAAAATTAATTGGGGAAATCTCCACTAATCCCCTAGCAAATATGCAAATAATTTGGGATGTTTTGGCTGTAATTTTGGCACCAGCAACGCTAGAAAGTCGATCAAGGGCTCTAAAGACTCGTATTGTATTGTTTCGCAGCTATATGACAATTTAACGACCAAAGAAAAATAAAATTCAGAACATTTGAGAAATGACCATTCTCCTAGCAATGGCACAGCGAAAGATCTTGCGATCACCTGGTCTAACTGCACCATATTATAGCCCACTTTCCGATTAAACTTTGAGTCACGAAATCGGCTCATTGGATCGCCCGATGACGCCATTAAAAACCGCAAAATCTACCCTAATGATGACGTCATCGACCAAAAACCCCAAACTCAAAACTTAAAATATTTTTTTATCACAAACTACAAGACCTTCCGAGTCCTTAGAGGGTTTTAACAGCTCTCTAGCTCAATGTGCTGCTGAGTTATGGCTAGCTAAATTTAGTCCTAAGAGGGAAGATCATACCTTTCGTGTAACTTTTTGATTTGTGTCAAAAAGTTGGTTTTTGAGCAAGAAGTGTGGCCCCAGATATGCTAGAAAGCCAGTCAAGACCTCTAAAGGCTCGGATCATAACCTAGTTTCCAACATAAATTTGAGCCAAAAATGGCCATTGGGTTGGCTCACAGGACCAGGTAAACTTGGCCAAAAAGGCGAAAAATTCTCCCATGATGACGTTATCCACATAAAACCCAAAACGAAAAATTTTTTAAAAACTCAAACCTAGAAGACTTCCCGAATCCGCAGAGGGTTTGAGCACCTCTCTAGCTCAATCGGTTGGCGAGCAATGGAGTTGCAAAGTTCTGCAAAAAAGGTGGCGCCTGCGGAACTTAAAGGATAAAATTGGCAGCATGAGGTTGCAAACTTGCATTCACGTTTTTAGGAACAAAGTTGCTAATATCTTCGAAGCAATATTTAAATACAACGCTGCGGTTTTTGAGGCAAACACCTGGAAAATATAATTTCACTCAAAATGCTAAAGTCGCAGGCTTTTGGTACAGCAACCATAAAACGCACGGTTCGGCAAATCAACCAAACTATGAGGCTCGGCAAAATCAACCTAAAGCACAACGTTCTGCAGGAAATATGAACAACTCATAGTAACAAAAAAGCCTTCTTTTTTGCACCCGTTCGGTAAACCAGAGTGCTAAGCAAAAGGAATCATTTATCTTCAAAAGAGTATTAACTCTTTCCCAGGTTTTGCTTATAAGTTTACCACCTCGTTTCTCATTCTGTTTTGCAGTCTTACAGCTGCCCAGCGTCCCAAGGTTTTTGAAACACAGCCTTTCTTTGATGTAAGCTGTCTCTGCCTTAGGGATATTGTTGTTTACATGAAATAAAGCTTGGGCAATTTGTAAACAATTCTACCTACAAACCGTGCTTGTCTCTGTAATGAAACCGCCGGATGCGTTTCCAGGTTTTGGCGGATAGGCTGGTCACTTAAAATAAGCACTGCATCCAGCGACACCCACAGGGACGCCAGAGAGGGGGCAGAACAAGGGCATTACCTCTCCTGCCCTTTCACAAGGTTGCAACAAGGGTGGAGATGCCTTTCATAACAGTATCATAGGTAATTTATTGGTTTATCGAGATCGACTTGAAACAAATTTATTGCAGTTATTTGCGCACTTAGAAATTTCTCAATGGTTTTCTGTAATTTCTGTTAGTATTTTTGAGGTCAACATTGTCGCTAGGCAAAAACAAGCATAATTAGCAACGATGTTTTTGCTTTTTGTGTTTCCATTGCCCTCAGCATTTTACTGCCCCCTGCCTTACCGCTTCTGGCTATCATCATTTAAGAAAAATCAAGCAAAACCTATTTCCGTAGAAGCTGTGCAAAGCACAGTGTTGCCATGTAAGCCTATCTGTTAAAGTTGTTAATTACAGTCACAACGCTGCACTAATATTTTGGAGAGCAAACAAGGCAATGGAAATCATTCAATATAAGACTATAAGACTAATTTATTAGGAAGTGCTTTTTGGCAATAACGTTTGTTTTTGCAAAAATACCACTGAATTTTTCCAGATATCCCATGGAAAATTTTTCAAAACTTCTGATCTGTCGCAGAGGTCTACACAGTGGAAATGAATCGTTATTAGAAGGATACATACTCATAAAACGGTTTAAGGCACTTATGTATTCCAAGTTGTTATTCAAATAACAATGTCAACCACGTCATATAGTAGCTGCAAGATCTGGTGAACACATAAGGATAACAAGAACTGTAGATGCAAAACTTATTTGAAACATAGCATTACCTCGACAACACTTGCGGAATACAATTTAGCTTTGGTGACACACAAAGCTATGGTGACATACAATTTAGCTTTGGTGACACACAAAGCTTTGGTGACATACAATTTAGCTTTGGTGACACACGAAGCTTTGGTGACATACAATTTAGCTTCAGTGACACACAAAAACATGGCATTACCTCGATAACACTTGCGAGATACAATTTAGCTTTGGTGACACACAAAGATGCACAAAACTTGTGTTTGTCCATAGCACATTTGTATTCTTCAACTTGTTGCTCTCTTTTTGCAAAGTTTCTCACAAACCTGGTAAGATAACATAGCTTATTTTAGATCTGGCAAGAAATTCCACTGGATATGAAACCAAAACCTTTGCTTCTCTAGCAAATACGCCAATCATTTTTAATTAGCAACTCTATAAACAGATGATGCCTATAAGCTATGGATGTACAGTAGAGTGACGTTATCCAGCAACGTTTGCTTGAGCTTTATCTGCAAGTGTATCGTATCCATTATTTCAACGTTCTTGTTTAAGCTCGTATTATGCTGTGGTTGGTCTTGCTCAGGGTCTTTTAAGGTGTTTTAGGGACCCGATTCGGGTCCCTATAATTGAAAATCGGGTCCCTAGAATCAGAGAAAGTTATAACCGGGTCCCTAGAATCAGATAAAATCGGGTCCCTAGAAACAGAGAAATCGGATCCCCCACACCGGGTACCTAATATTTTCTTTAAAAAAAAACGGTCTTGCTCATCTTTTGGATTCTACAAGTGTGATTGAACAAGGTTAAAGCTATGTCCTGTTTTTTGCTTTCGCATCTGCTGGTTTGCGCGTGGCTGTGGGCGGCTTCGGTCAGGCTGTTTGACAACAAGCAATTGGGTTGTGGCAGACGGGATGGCCGGAGTGTCTTTTCGCCGCCTCCCGGCCTTACTGTGTCTGTATTAAGACGTTTACTGGCGTTAAGGCCAAAAATAAAATTGTTGTTGTTTACGGGCACATTTTCGCACTGGTATCCCTACCACATATGTGTTTTGACATTACTGGCACATATAAATGCCTTGCTGTTCTTCAACATCATCGCACGACCTAGTGGCACCAAGTTTTAATTTAAGCACACCTACAGTAAAAAGAGTTTGAAGATGTTTATTGAGTATAGTTTTGAACGATTGATTAAAGTCCGCGTCCTAAGAGCTGCTTTTCTAACTTTTTGTAAGATTGTTCCTTCAGGAAGCTCACAGATGCGATAAACACTTTTTCAATTTTTTCTGTGTGATTTTAAGCAGTTTTTAAACACAACTTGCCTTACAAAGTCCCCTTCACTTAAATCAAACGTACGGTAACATTATCACGTTCATGCCAAGAAATGGTTGTTATTACGAAAGGTGACCAATACGTTAGTTTCAGATAGTCAATCCCTTTCAAAGGTAAACTAAAATTGCGGTTAAAGATGTAATTAAGTTTGCGTAACGAGAGACAAAGAAGGTATTGAAAATTCTGAAAGTCTTGTTTAAAACTCATCAAACGTGTATAAACATGTGATAAACAGCATAATTTCAATAACACACTTTACACTTCACTGGCTCATGACAAAAATTTACTGGGTTAAATAATGACAATTACTGTATTAGCAAATTAGGCCTACGGTTTTTCGACTTTCTGGAAGGGTTATTTCTTCGATTCGATTGCTCACGCTCTCAATTAAGCTATCCCCACCTTAATTCTTTCATACTTTTAAAAAGCGTTTGTTGAAACGTTTTACGAAATGAAATTGCGTTGAAGAAGAAAAACACGAGAAAAACGTACAAAAGAAGAGAACATTTTTCTTTGAGAAGAGCTTTCTCTTATGAATATATCCCTGGACCTAACACCACGGTTCTTTGACGAACACGTATATCTTAGCGAAGCAAACTGGTCTTCAAAAAAATCTTTTATGTCTTTGTTTCTTGATAGAGCTCTTATAGGCAAGTGTAAAAAGAATTAGTCAAGACGCAAACTTTACGATTTCCATAGCAGAATGTGAAAATTCGATGCAACTTGACTGCTGAAGATAGGAACAATGGCTTTTTGCACGCCTTTCAAAAAGCCAAAGAGCGTTTAAATGTGCAAAGCAACCGTTTTGGTGTCAAAAACACCTTGCGTAATATCTGAACCTGAGACTAATTGACCACATGAAATGATACATGTGAAAGTCAGGTCATCGAAGTGGCATTACGCAATAGTGAATTTTCATCCAGTCTTGTTTTTCGAAAAGTGTTTAGTGCTAGTGTTCACCAGTAATTGTATGACTTGACCCAATGACTCGGCTCAACTTACGCTTCTTTAGTGACACGGTTAGAATCGAGTTATGGCTTGTGACCAATTCATGGCTGGTTTTATTCAGTAATAATTTTTTATAGAAAGATTCGAGTGGGTCACTTTTCTTTTTGCGGAGTCAAATCGAGTCACAATTTTTGAGTGTTCTGGTTAAATCATTTGAAACTCCAGTGTAAATAGCGCTTCAGCTGGACAATAAGAAATAGTTTATTGTTGTCTTAGCTATGCATGTTTGAACAAAATGTTTGTGATAGCTTGGTTTGCTTGTCGTTATAAGACAAACGCCTTAGAGGAGTATTCATGTTGGCGTTGATTTTGATGTACAAAAACATATTGCAAATGTTTGAACTTTGCTTGGTACATGAGAATTTGCTCGCAAATGACATGCTAGTGGGACAACAGATTTATAAACTGTGCTTAGAGTCAGTGCTGTTGAGATTTATCTGCACGTGTGGGCTAGGATATATGTGAGGTTGTAAAGGTAGTAATTTTGATGCTGACAGCTTGAAACGTATCTGATATATACGATGAAGTCGAGCCATCACCTTCAGAGGTCGAGCCATCGCTACAAAATGGTATCTAATGTAGAATGAAAGCTACAAATGGTGTTAATGTAATTGTTACGCAATATAATTATGTAGCTAAAAATGGTGCCCAAAATAAATTGAGAACTACAAAACGGTGCCCAGAATAGTTTCAGAATTAAAAAATGCTACCAAAAGTAATTCTTAATAGAAAATGGACCCCAAAGTTAAGTATAGATTCGTTGTAGGAATTTCATTTGAACTGCGTTTGACAATGGATATTAAGCTAAAAACAAACATGAAATACACTACTTTTGCTTGACTGCAAATTGACTCGAATGGACAGTCGTTTGACTGCAAGAGTCTTGAAGAACTATGTGACTCGACTCCGCTCGACCATGTTATGTCTCAACCAGGTACTGACTCGAAAAAATTCGATTTGACTCTAAACCGACTTGAAAGGGTTGTAACTCGACTCGAGTTGTGACTCAAGAAATGTAATTAGGCCATAACGCTGGTTTTCACCAAAAGAGGTAGGTTTTACACTCACAATCACTGCAAAGCAATAGCTGCAGTTTTGCATATCCTTTCAAACGCTGCACCATAATCTTGATGTCTTGGCATTACCAAAGAAATATTTAGAAACACTTTGCAGCTACCGTAGCTAGCCCCAAACTTTGGAAGGGGCCAAATATTTTGACTTTAAGCGAGCAACAGTATTTGGTTTGGAACACCGCTTCTCGAAGCACAAAGATTTTTCATTCGGAATACGAAATTTTAATATTGTTTGATTAACAGAACATACAAATTAATCTTTAACTTGTTTCAAAATACATTTTGAACTGTAAAAATGCTTTTGTAACTATGTAAATACTTTTCAAATCTTTTTTGCCACGACTTTTTTCACGCCAAAACAAAAAACACAATCGCTGATGATTGTTCAAAAACTTAAACCAAAAATTTTTGCGTAAATCGCTGGAATTTGAAACGTCATTAAATTTTCTGATATACTTTGTTGTGAAGGCCGGGCTGGTATATTGGTATATCGGTTAAATGTGTATGTTGCAAGTCCTTTTGTGAATTTTCATGTTTGTCTATTGAAGATCTAAGAAAGCTTGTAGACTGGTTTGATTGTGTTTCGTGTAACTAGCCCATGAATTAAATAAACTTTAGAGAAAACATCAGTTTTATTATTGTTGGAGTTTTCATAGTTTCAATTTGCAGAATTTGCTCTTTTCAAAAATTTGCATATCATGCTCAAATTTTGATGCATCCGTGGAAGTGCAGCTGAGCATAGCAATTTATGGTTTGCTTTTCATATTTTAAACATACACCAATGCAACGTATAGGCTTGAAATCATAAAAAGCATCTCATTTTGTTCAGCTTCTCGTTTCGTAGAAGGTTGAGTGATAACAATATTTAATTGCCAACAATTTGCACCAAGGGTCAACTTACGCATTTGTCACGTTTTTTCCGCACAACTCAGATGGAAGTGTACAATTACGTTGCTCAATGGCAGCAACGATTTGCCTTTGATTGACAAGATCCACATAACGTTGAAGAGGAGAAGTTCCTCTGAGATAGCAAGGTAATCGTAGAGAAAAATGAGGCTGGCAGTCATTGTTGGAATTGTGAACATAATCATCAGATCTTTCCTGAATTGATCTATAGCTGAATCAAAAGTAATAAAATGCTTCATATAATACGAGTTGTTTGGAGAGATTCATCATCGAAGGTAAATCTAACTGTGGCAATTTGATTTGATTACTATATCGCGATTGCTTGTTGTTGTATTGTGAACCACACTGATAGACGAACGCTAAAAATGATTGAAGCCGAAAGCAGCAATACATAAAACATGTTTAGAAAGTGTTTTCTTTGTTAAGACAGTTTTGCAATACCAGTCTAGCGCAAATTATTGCATTTTCAATCAATTCATTATAAGATATTGAAATACAGGGAAAGCATACGTTCTAGAGCCAGGGCCATTTTTGCCACCATAAGAATTATATCTTTCCGATAAAGAATTTCTAAATCGCAAAAGGCATGATAAAATTTGGGTATAATCACACGTATTTTTTGTCTGTGAAAACGGTTCAGCTGAAAATCACATTCGAATGAATTAAAACCAAATAGCAAATTTTAACTACTCTTTCACTTACTTCATAACACCAGTTTCAAGCGAACAGTGAAGATCATCACAGCACATTAACAATAATGCAGTTTCGTGATGACCAGCGTCTATTGCTTCTGTTACAACATTCTTCACCTTTTCGAACAGTGTAACTCCATCGGAAGGCACCTATCAAAAATGTAGAAATAGACGTATAACAGTTATGTAGCTCTAGCAATACAAAAAAGCCTGGATAGCCCATAACAGCCACATACAGTGCTTGGCTATATCCAATATTGCTAACGACACACAAATGTCAAGACCTATCTTGTCTTGTGTAGTATACCGTTTTCACATTACCGTGATGATTTCGTGTGTTTCACTCAGGTCTATTGTTTCGTAAAACGAAACGTTGCTCTCGGATTTCGGAGTCCTACTAAGACACTAGGTCTGGGCGGGTTTCGTAAGATATGTGCACTGCTAAGCTTTTTGCTTTTTCTTCTTAAGTTACCTTTGCCATCAAACATTTCATCGGTGTTTTTCCAAGTTGTGTTACCGCATGGACTTACCTGGTTTGAATGACCCCTAAATTCTGTACGTTTAACAACACGTCCTGCTATTTCTTCATTTTCCCTTGTCCTACTTCATGCCTGCTATTTGATACTGCTACATTGAATTATCCAATCTTGTTTGACTGGTTTGTCGATTAGTGCTAGGTCTTCTACACGAGTTTGTGTCAAATCTTCATTTCGAAATTCCTCAGTTTTGTAAGACTGTTCTTTGTGGAGCAAGATTTTTGATGTCGACATGACCTCACTGTATGTGAGATGCGCTGGATTGCTGCTACGTCGTTATGCTTTGCCTTGTAAACGTTTGCTGGTGTCTTCGGGCATGCACTCACAGTAGAGACACCTGCCTAATCCACCTTTCTTTCACATTCTGCATGTTTGATCGTTTGTTGTGCAGAGCAGGTCCGTAGCCAGGTTTTAAAGTTTGGGGAGTCAAAAATACATTTTAGGTTGAGGAATACTTTTATAATGGCCAAAAAACCATAAAATTGGTAATATTAGTAAGACTTGGTAATTTTACAAAAATTGGTATTTTTACCCAAACTCTTGAACCAGAAACGCTAGAAAGCCGATCAAAGGCTCAAAAGACTCGGATTTTAGTCTAATTTCCAATAAAAACTTGAGCGAAATACTTTCCTCTCGCGGTTGTGCCCAGGGCCTGGAAACTTCAGCCAGAATGGCGAAAAGCCTACCTCACTTATGACGTCACCCACAAAAAACCCGAAGCCCACACCTTATTATTTTCAAGACTTGTCGAGTCTTCTGAGGGTTTGGAAAGCTTTCTAGGACAATAGACTGGCAAGTTATGGAGATGCAAAGTGGCGGAAATCAGCGGCTCAATGCATGATTTCAAAGTACGACATACTGGTACACCGGCTCCCAACGTGTGAGTTATATAGACAGTGACATCTGTGTCGGGAAAGTGCCACTGGAAGGAGCAGCAAGATTAACCGCTTGCTCTCTGCAGACAATTTGATGTTGCCTGCATCTTGTGATCAGGGCTTTCTACATGCACTTGAGCGGTTTAAAACTGCCTGAGATAAAAATTAAATGAAAATTAACACAAAAAATATCGAGGCATTATGGTTCTTCAGAAACCCATATCAATGCATGCTACAAGTGGAGACATTCAAGCACCCAGGGGTGGTATTCACGAGTGCTGGAAGGCAGAGCTAGCAGATTGCGATGCACGGATATATAAAGTAAGTGCAGTAATGCATGAGCTCCGTCCTTCCGTGGTAATAAAAGTAGAGCTTTTAAGCACTACCAAGCTTTCAGTTGTTAGATTGATCTTTGTTCCGATCCTATACCCTATGGCAGGGGTGGCCAACTTGTCTTTGACTGGGATCGACTAGAAAATTTTTTGATAACTCGCGATCGACCAGGCGGTTATAAAGTCACAAATAC